>ERZ773248.444-NODE-444-length-53646-cov-18.194249_pt1 | contig 53646 bp, 48 predicted proteins | sample MGYA00580518_ERZ773248 | MGnify/ENA primary metagenome ERZ773248 (study PRJEB29015, sample SAMEA2737762) | human gut metagenome | biome: human gut; feature: human-associated habitat; material: faeces | place: China | collected 2012 ...
GGATCGTACTCGATACCGATAACGGTTGCCGGGATACCATCCTTGCTGTTTCTCTTGAAATCGATAATTCTATATTTTCTTCTGCTGCCGCCGCCTCTGTGACGAACAGTGATCTTACCCTGATTGTTACGACCAGCATTCTTAGCCAGAGATACTACCAGAGACTTCTCTGGAGTTTTCTTGGTGATTTCCTTGAAATCAGAACCGGTCATATGTCTTCTGGAAGGTGTATAAGCACCATACTTCTTAATTCCCATGACATTTACTCCTTTTCTTTTCTTTTCACGGCTGTTATAGAAGCCGTATAAGTTCTCCGGCCGGGCACATACCCGGCGGGGTGATGGGTCTTAAATTATAAGCCCTGGAAGATTTCGATCTCCTTGCTATCCTCGGTCAGCTTAACAATAGCTTTCTTGGAAGCAGCGGTCTTTCCGAAAGTCATTCCTCTTCTCTTTGTCTTGCCATCGCAGTTCATGGTGTTTACGGAAGCAACCTTGGTTCCTGGGAACATCTTCTCAACTGCTTCTTTGATCATAGACTTGTTAGCGTCTACATGTACCATGAAAGTATACTTCTTATCACCCATAGCGTTCATGCTCTTCTCAGTGATAACTGGTTTTAAGATGACGTCATAGTATTTGATATCTGCCATTATGCGTATACCTCCTCGATGGATGCAACAGCTGCCTTACTAGCAACAACTGTGTTGTACTTCAGAATGTCGTATACATTGATGGTTCCAGCCTGAGCAGTCTTAACATCAGCAATGTTTCTTGCAGATAATACTGCATTCTCATCGCTTTCGCTTAAAACAACCAGAGCCTTGTTAACCTTCAGATTGTTCAGAACATTCTTAAAGTTCTTTGTTTTGATCTCATTAAACTTAAGTTCTTCAACAACGATGAACTTGTTCTCCTGAACACGGCTTGTCAGAGCGGACTTAAGAGCTGCTCTCTTTTCCTTCTTGTTCAGTCTGATTGTGTAGTCTCTAGGAGTTGGTGCAAATACAACACCGCCGCCTTTCCACTGTGGAGCTCTTGTTGAACCCTGTCTTGCATGACCGGTTCCTTTCTGTCTCCATGGCTTTCTGCCACCGCCAGAAACCTCAGAACGTGTTTTAGCTTTCTGTGTTCCCTGACGCTTATTAGCAAGCTGTGCAACAACTGCAAGATGTACCAGGTGCTCGTTTACTTCTACACCGAACACGGCATCGTTCAGTTCTAATGTGCCAACTTCATTACCTTCCATATTGTAAACAGATACGTTTGCCATCTGTGTATTCCTCCTTTCCTATAAAAGCTTACCTTTCAACCTTAACGGTTTCTCTTACAGTAACCAGGCATTTCTTAGGTCCTGGAACTGCACCCTTAACCAGAATCAGGTTGTTCTCGGCGTCAACCCTAACTACTTCAAGATTCTGAACAGTGATCTGCTTGTGACCCATCTGTCCAGGCATTCCCTTGCCCTTGAATACGCGGCCTGGGGTAGTAGCGGAACCATTGGAACCCTGATGACGATGGAATTTAGAACCATGAGCCATAGGTCCTCTGTGCTGTCCGTGTCTCTTGATCGCGCCCTGGAAGCCTTTACCTTTGGAAATAGCGGTTGCATCGATCTTATCGCCTGCTGCGAAGATCTCAGCCTTGATCTCATCCTTTACAGAATACTCTTCCGCATTCTCAAATCTGAATTCTCTCACATATCTCTTGTAAGATACGCCAGCCTTATCAAAGTGGCCTTTCTGTGGCTTGTTAACAAGTTTTTCTCTCTTGTCAACGAAACCAACCTGTACTGCTTTGTAACCGTCATTCTCTTCGGTCTTAACCTGGGTTACTACACAAGGTCCTGCCTGAAGTACGGTTACCGGAACTAACACACCATTCTCATTGAAGATCTGGGTCATTCCGACTTTTGTTGCTAAAATCGCTTTCTTCATTGTCTTACCTCCTGTTTCATGATCTACAGCGGAATGCTTTCGCATTCATCCTAGAACAGCCTAATATACGTGGAACACTATGAACCGTTGCCGGTATGTTGATTCCTACAGGAATGTAGTGTTGCTTCTATATCTAAACCCTTCAGGATATAAACTTATTCATTAATGCTTACTGGGATTATTTTGTTTTCATCTTGATGTCGATGAATACACCAGCTGGCATTTCCAGTCTGGACAGTGCATCTACTGTCTTCTGGCTTGGTGCAGTGATATCGATCAGTCTCTTATGAGTTCTCTGCTCGAACTGCTCTCTGGAATCTTTGTACTTATGAACCGCACGCAGAATTGTTACAACCTCTTTCTTGGTTGGTAACGGCACTGGTCCGCTCACCTGAGATCCTGTCTTTTTTACTGTCTCGATGATCTTTCCAGCGGACTGATCTACTAACTGATGATCATAAGCTTTTAATGTGATTCTCATTACTTGACTTGCCATAAAAAAAGTCGCCTCCTTTTCGCACTTTATAAACCAAGTACGACAAGCGGTGACTGTACACGTTTCCGTGTGTGTCCTCATAGAACTCCACACTGATCCTGCTCTTGTTTGCAGATTCTTTAATTGGTACAGTGACTTGTCGCCAGTTTCCTAACTTGACATTCGCTCCACGGAAAACCTGCCCTTTGCAAGGCAGCAACCTCACGTTTCTTTGCTATCATGTCACAGCTGTTCTAAGATAACATATATCATCAGGAAATGCAAGTATTTTTTTGTTTTTTTTAAAATAATTTGTTACAGCTCAGCCATGTGCTGATTTAAATGAGAAAGTGTGTTGTAAGCTTGCTTGCATAAGCACTTTTTCATCCAAATCAGCATATGATGGACCCACCATGCTTCTTGTTTTCATGAATATGGAAACAGGCTTTTCCCACCTGTTTCCCCTTATTTTTTCTCATATTCACCCTGAATCCTTTTAATCAATAACACATCTTCCTGTATCTGTGCACACTATCACGCCTATTTAGTCCTATTAATATTAATATAGAAGAAACCGGTACAGACTTATCAGTCTTCCGTACAGATCGGCTCTTCCGGCTCTGTGAAATAAGAGCTTACATCACTGTCATCATCTGCCGAACTTAAAGAACCGTTGGAGCTTGTTTTAAACTTTACTCCATCACTGGTCTTAACTGTGGTATTTTTCATTACCTTTCCTGAAGAGTTTACTACATAATTGCTGCTGTCGATCTTAAAACATACATATTTCTGTCCGTCAGTAGCTTTCTGAAGCTTACCCTTATAATAAAGATAATTGTCCTTAACCCCCGTATAGCCACGACCGTTTTCGCTGAAGTAGAACTCTGTCTTATTTCCATCGTCTTCTTCTACTTTTATTTTGCCCCGCTGTACACAGCTCTGGGACTTTGTGCCGAAGTAGAAAGCAGTCCAGTTGCTGTCACCGGAACCAATATAGACTTTTTTCAAGCCATAAACCGGATTGCCCTGCTTATTAAATAAGTAAGTCTTTCCGCTGATCTTTGTTAATCCCTGTGTATTCAGATGATTGGTATCAGAAGCCTTGGGCTTTCCGTTATTTGCAAAATAGAACCACTCCACATCCCCGTCATAGCCTTCCAGCTCTTCCGGCGGTTCTATGGAATACCATCCAATCTTTGCTTTTCCGTCCGGGCCAAAATACATATAATCTTTAATGGAATCGGAATTTCCTCTTACATTTTTCCATCCCATCTGTAAAATACCCTCATCATTAAAGCAATAATAAATACCATCTATCTTTCTGGTGCCGTAATCTCCGTTGTCATTGCCGTCACTTGGCACATACTTTTTACCGCTGGTGCCAAAATAGAACCAATACTGGCCATCCTCACCATAATCTACGCTGCCGCCTTCTGCGCCTGGGATCACCTTGTTTGAGTCTTCTTCATAGTTATCCGGTGGATACAGCTTCTGCCATCCGGTACGCATAACACCGTCATCACCTGTATAATACATATCATCTAAGATCCATCCCTTTTCCATACGGCCATTTCCATCAAAATGATACCACTTATCACTGATCTTCTTCCAGGTGTCATCAAGAGTCTTTCCCGTACTTCCAAAATAGTACCATTCCTCTTCCCCGCTGTCAGAAGTAGTCTTTAACCATTTATCAGTAACCATAATACCATTGCTGTCTACATAATAATTAGAATCAGCCCAGGCATTGGTTGTCATACATCCTTCTCCGTTCAGATAACGCCACTGACCGTCTGCACCCTTTTTCCATTCATTATATACTTTGTTTCCATTGCTGTCATAATAAACCCAGGTATTATTTTCCTGCGCCCATCCCTGTGCTGCCATAGCCGGAAATGCTGCCAGCCCTGCTGATAAGAAAGCTGCCAGAAACCAGGCTGCTTTTACGCTCTTTCTCATATGCCCTGTTCCTCTCTTCTTCTGCGTTCACCCCAAAAACTGCTGCAGATCCTTTTTTGCATACAGTTTGTGCTTTATAACTATTGTATCAAGAGTTTTGCCATTGTTCAACCAGATTAATCTTTCAATTCTATTACAAGAATCTGTCGCAAGCCCCCAAATTGCTTGACGTACTATATAAAAATAGACTATACTCAATTGGAATCCTGTGATTTCAACAGATTGCATCATCATGTCCGCTCTCAGGGCGGAGATTGGAATATCATATATAATTATAAATAGAAGAAATGAGGTTAAACAATTTATGTGGCTTGCCGACGGCTGGAAAGATTATGAAGTAATTGACTGTTCCAAGGGTGAAAAATTAGAGCGTTGGGGAGAATATCTTCTGGTGCGCCCGGATCCTCAGGTGATCTGGGATACCCCCCAAAAACATAAAGGCTGGAAAAAGATGAACGGACATTATCACCGCAGCAGCAAAGGCGGCGGTGAATGGGAGTTTTTCGACCTGCCGGAGCAGTGGACTATTAACTACAAAGAACTTACCTTTAATTTGAAGCCTTTTAGCTTCAAGCATACCGGTCTTTTCCCGGAACAGGCTGCAAACTGGGACTGGTTCGGGGACAAGATCCGCAGATCAGGACGTCCTGTTAAGGTATTAAATCTGTTCGCCTACACCGGCGGCGCTACACTGGCAGCTGCCAAAGCAGGAGCCAGTGTGACCCACGTAGACGCTTCTAAGGGTATGGTTACCTGGGCAAAGGAAAATGCACATTCTTCCGGTCTGTCTGATGCTCCCATCCGCTGGATCGTAGATGATTGTGTAAAATTCGTAGAACGTGAGATCCGCCGTGGAAATCATTACGATGCCATTATCATGGATCCACCATCTTATGGCCGCGGGCCAAAAGGGGAGATCTGGAAGATCGAAGATGCGATCCATCCATTAGTAAAGCTTTGCGTTCAGCTGCTTTCTGACGATCCGCTGTTTTTCCTGATCAACTCCTATACGACCGGTCTTGCTCCATCTGTTCTTTCTTATATGATGGGCGTAGAGATCGTTCCAAAATTCGGCGGAACTGTTAAGGCTGAAGAAGTAGGACTTCCTGTTTCACAAAGCGGCCTGGTACTGCCATGCGGTGCTTCAGGACGCTGGGAAAAATAAAACTTTTTTATTATGACTGCTGACAGATGATATTATCATATCTCATCTGCCAGCAGCCTTTTTACATCCAGTTTTCCCCACCCCTGCTGATTGTGAGGCAGTCCCAGATCCACCGCCCGTTCCCTGATACGCAGTTTTACATCTTTATTACTCATGGATGGGTATTTTTCCAGCAGCAATGCAATGGCGCCTGATACAAGGGGAGTAGACATGCTTGTACCTGATTTTATAAAATAATGTCCCGGCTCATTGCAGCAGCTGATAATACCGCAGCCCGGAGCCACGATATCTGGTTTACATACACAGGCTTTTGTAGGACCTCTGCCGGAATAATCCACCATTTTGCTTCCCATGACCTCCACTTCCTTGTGGTCATCAGAGCAGCCTACTGTGATCACTTTTCTGCTGATCCCCGGTGTAGTAACAGTTCCCGGTGCTGGACCATGATTTCCAGCCGCTACCACTACTACCAGACCATCATCCCAGGCTGCATTTACCCCTTTTACCAGCACAGAATTCTCCGTCATCTCCTGGCGTGCGAGAGAACCTACGGAAATGTTTACGATACGTATTCCATATTCGTTTCTGTGTTCTCTGATCCAGCGAAGCCCCATTAGCACATCTGCTGCATATCCATTTCCTTTCCTGTCCAGCACTTTGATCCCAAGGATCCGGCTTCCCGGGGCAATCCCTTTAAATATCCCCCCTGAAGCAGCTCCGCTTCCTGCGATCATGGCTGAAACATGAGTTCCATGACCATTATCATCATAAGGAAGCTTTTTTCCATGGACAAAGTCCTTAAATCCCAGTATCTTTCCCTTCAGATCTTCATGAATGTAAATGCCTGTATCTAAAACTGCAACGCCAACGCCTTTTCCGGTGATCCCGTCCAAAGCTGTCTCATCACAGTGAATTTCCAGTCTGGCCCGATTCACATTAAAAAATCCCTTTTCTTATACTGTATGATACCTGGAGCAAAAGGTTAAAAATCTGATGCAGGCTGCCTGTAAGAAGATTTTTGAAAAAAAATGTACGGATCACGAATGTTTTTTAAATTATGAGAGCACAAAGTGCAAAACCATATACTGGTGTGCAGAAAAAAGCTCCGTACCTGTCAGTACGGAGCTTTTTTCTAAGGATTTCGGATTTTCAAAAAGGGTTGAAGGATAGTTCTTAAACTTTCGTGCATTTCTTATGTAACTAAAGTATATCATGCAATCGCTGGAAATGTTTGAATGTTCTTTGAATAGATTATTAAGAAATTCTTAATGTTACAGACTTCACTTTGTAAGCGAAAGGACAGAACCATACAATGTCTCTTTCAGCTTCCCCACATCTCCATCTGCAAAGCAATACCCGTCCATGCCACAGGCTTTTGCCCCTTCAATGTTGTTTTGCAGATCATCAACAAAATAACATTCTTCCGGTTTTAAACCAAAGCGGTCAAAGAAATGACCATACATTTCTTTCTGGGGTTTCATGCACAGCACTTCTGCCGAAAACAGGATCCCGTCAAAGCAGTCTATTGCCGGCAATACCTTTTTATAACAGGTAAGCAGACGCACAGATGCATTGGAACACAGATAAATACCATAGCCTTTTGCCTTCAGGTCCCGGATCAGGTCTCCCATTTCCGGTCTGGCGGTCATGTTATACTCATGCCAGTGGTCAAAGCATTTAACAGCCAGTTCTTTTTCTTCCTCTGTATCCAGACGGCTGATCATTTTCTCAATTCCGTCCTTTTCTTTGATCACACCCATATCTAAAAGAACCCATTCCGGGGAATCAAACACAGCCGTGCAGATTCTCTTTGCCAGTGCCTCATTATCTGTAAAATGGCGGCACACCGGCATGCCGGAATAGTCCACCAGAACCTTTCCCATATCAAATACAATATTCCTGATCAAAATACCCCGCCTTTCTGCTCCGGAATATGCCGGAGCCATCTGTTGATCATTATATAAAAATGCCGGATGTTCTTGCCTTTGCAGACAAACTGCCAGGCTTCAAACCTCCGACATTTTTAATGTTCATTCTCTTCGTATACCAGATTATTTGTTACAGTTCAGCCATGCGCTGGTTTGAATGAGGGAGTGTGTTGCAAGCTTGCTTGCATAAGCACTTTCTCATCCAAATCAGCATATGGTGGAACCACCAAGCTTCTTGTTTTCACGAATATGGAAACAAGAAGATGTCATGGCCAAACTGTAACGATTATTTTGTTTCTGGTTTCTCTACCTGAACGATTGCAGCCTTCTGCATCGGAATACGGCAGTTTTTGTTGCTGCCGAACTCAACGATCACAGTATCATCAGTCATATCAATGATCACACCGTAAAAACCGCTGGTAGTAAGAATGGTATCGCCTACAGCAATGCTGCTTAACATCTCCTGCTGTTTCTGTCTTTCCTTCTTCTGTGGACGGATTGACGTAAAATAGATCAGAGCTGCAAAAAATACAATATAGATAACTATAAAGCCCATTCCCTGCATAGTTTTTTCCTCCTTCACACCTGCTGCCGCCTCGCCGCAGCAGTTATAGTTTTTTGTTTACCCGCTTCTGCGTGCTATCTGCCTTCCATACCGGCAAGCTTGGCCGCCTTGTATTCTGCGAAACGGTGTTCTTCGATGGCGTCGCGAATCTCCTCCATCATTTTATTATAAAAATACAAATTATGCAAGGTACATAACCGCATTCCCAGCATTTCTTTCGCCTTTAACAAATGGCGTATATAGCCTCTGCTGTAAGAGCGGCAGGCCGGACACTGGCAGCCTTCTTCAATAGGACTGTGATCCAGCTCATATTTCTGGTTAAACAGATTCAGCTTGCCATGGTTGGTATATACATGTCCATGGCGGCCATTTCTGGATGGGTAGACACAGTCAAAAAAGTCTACTCCCCGGTCTACTGCCTCTAAGATATTGGCAGGTGTTCCTACGCCCATAAGATAAACCGGCTTATCCTCCGGCAGATGAGGTACAGTCACATCCAGGATATGATACATTTCCTCATGGGTCTCACCTACAGCCAGACCACCAATTGCATAGCCATCCAGATCCAGCTCTTTGATGGTCTCTGCATGCCGGATCCGGATCTCGTCTATAACACCACCCTGATTAATGCCAAATAACAGCTGTTCTTTATTAATAGTATCCGGAAGGGAATTTAAACGTGCCATTTCTGCCTTACAGCGCTTTAACCACCGGGTAGTGCGGTCTACAGAATTGCTGATATAGTCATAGTCTGCATGGCTTGGGGGGCACTCGTCAAAAGCCATGGCAATGGTAGAACCAAGATTTGACTGGATCTGCATGCTTTCTTCCGGACCCATAAAAATCTTATGGCCGTCAATATGGGAGCGGAAATATACGCCTTCTTCCTTGATCTTGCGCAGATCTGTAAGGGAGAACACCTGGAAGCCGCCGGAATCTGTAAGGATAGGCTTGTCCCAGTTCATAAACTGATGCAGTCCGCCGTATTCTTTGATCAGCTTATCTCCTGTACGCACATGAAGATGGTAGGTATTAGAAAGCTCTACCTGGGTACCGATCTGACGCAGATCATCAGTAGAAACAGCACCTTTAATAGCACCTACGGTTCCAACATTCATAAAAACCGGTGTCTGTATGGTTCCGTGTACTGTTTCCATCTGGGCGCGTTTTGCCCGTCCGTCTTTTGTGATCACCTGATACTTCATACCTTTATGCCTCTTCGTCTGCTAAAGCAGCCTTGATCATGATGGCACATTCGATCCTCTTTTTCTGCATCTCACAGCCGATCTCATATGCACCGTTAATAGAACCACTGAAATTATAAGCATTTGCGCTGCATCCGCCGCTACAGTAAAATCTTGCAAAGCAGTCCTTGCATGTCTCCTTCGCATATACATTGCAAAGCTTGAACTCATCGCGGATATCCGTATTTACAATACCGGTATCAACATTTCCAAGCAGGAATTTTTCATTTCCCACAAACTGATGACATGGGTAAAGATCACCCCACGGGGTAACAGCCAGATACTCTGTACCGGAACCGCAGCCAGCCAGACGCTTTGCAACACAAGGTCCTGCTGTTAAATCCAGCATAAAGTGGAAGAAGTTAAAACCTCTGCCATCTTTTTTACGCTTAATATATTCTAACGCCAGCTTATCATATTCCTTTAAGATCTGCGGAATATCCTCTTCGCGGATAGCATAATCCTCTGCCGGATCAGCTACTACCGGTTCCATGGACATCTGCTGGAAGCCCAGATCTGCATAATGGATCACATCATCTGCAAAATCCAGGTTATTTCTGGTAAATGTACCTCTTACATAATAGTTCTTCTGTCCTCTGCTTTCAGCAAACTTCTGGAACTTTGGAACGATCATGTCATAGCTGCCGCTGCCATTACGGAATGGACGCATCTTATCGTTGATCTCTTTGCGTCCATCAAGGCTTAATACTACGTTGCTCATTTCACGGTTGCAGAATTCCATGATCTCATCATTTAAAAGAACACCATTTGTAGTTAATGTAAAACGGAATTTCTTGTGGTTTGCTTCCTCTAAAGAACGTCCGTATTCAACCAGCTGCTTTACTACTTTCCAGTTTAACAGCGGCTCTCCGCCAAAGAAATCCACTTCCAGATGTTCTCTGCTTCCGGAATTTGCAACCAGAAAATCCAAGGCTTTCTTTCCTACTTCAAAGCTCATTAAAGCGCGGCGGCCATGGTACTCCCCTTCTTCTGCAAAGCAGTAACGACAGGCCAGATTACAGTCATGGGCAATATGCAGGCAAAGTGCCTTTACTACAGTCTTACGCTTCTTAAAGTCTAATACGAAATCACGGTAGATGTCACGGGTAAGCAGCTGCTCTGCATCGATCAGCTCCTGGATATCCTCCAATGCCTCACAGACCATCTCACTTCCATAGGTTTCATCTAATTTTTTATGGACATTTGCAGTTACTTCTTCAGAAAGCTTCTCAGGCTTATCCATTTCCGGGATCTGTTTGGAAACAGCTGCGATGGCATCATAAACCACCGGATCTACTACATGGACGGAACCGCTGTTTACGTCCAGAACAATATGATAACCATTATTAATATACTGATGAATCAAAGCTAAAATCTCTCTTTCTAAACTTAATTGGCCTTCCGGCCGGTCCAGACTACATGGGAAAGCCCCTATAATCGCTTTGACCATAGGGGCTTTGCACATTTAATGCTTTACCGATCTATACCATTAGCGAGCAGAATTTTCACAGCTCTGGTTACCAACGGTACAGGAAGTCTTACATGCAGACTGGCAGGAAGTCTGGCACTCGCCGCATCCGCCCTTCTTCATGGTATCCTTTAAGGTATTGGCATTTAAAGTCTTTACATGCTTCATTGTACAGTACCTCCTTTTTTCTAATATGTTTTTCCAGTATCTTTCTGTGCCCGATCTTGCAAAAAGATCTCCTGTCCGTGAAGGATCAGCCGCAAAGACAGGTATATGAAAGTCTTCGAAAAAACATTACTATCGATAGAATTATAACATAGGTTATCGGGGCTTGCAACGGTGAATATACTGGACTGTAAACATATTTTAGGAGAATATCTTATGGAAACTAAAGTTATAAAACCTTTGCTGCGCTCTCTTTTTCTCTCCTATGTGCTTTCTGCCCTATTTTTAGGAGTCCTTGCCTTTGCCCTTTATAAGCTGCGCCTTAGGGAAAGCCTGGTAAACCTGCTGATCTTTGCCGTGTATTTTGCCGCCTGCTTCGCAGGAGGATTTTTTACCGGCAGACGTGTAAAAAACCGCCGTTTTTTCTGGGGACTGCTTTCCGGAATGTTTTATTTTCTGGTGCTTTTTGCAGCCTCCTTCGCCATGGATCCCAAGGCAGCCATTAACGCCGGGCGTTCTCTTCTGGTCCTTGGTGTATGCAGCCTGGGAGGTACCTTAGGCGGGATGTTCAGCTTCTGATAAGACCATGTGCTACAGTTTTGCCATAACATCATATGATACCAGGGTCAAAAGGTCATAAATCCGATGCAAGCTTGCTTGCAGGAGGATTTTTGAACTTGGGAGCCGCCAAAAACATGAGTAAGGAGCCATTTTTTGAAGAAAAATGAGCGGATTACGAATGTTTTTAGAATTGCGAGAGTGCAAAGCACGTAGCAATTCGGTATCAGAGGGGTCAAAATACCTTTTGACCCCAACATCATCATATTCAGTCTTTCATGTCCTCTAACAGCTCTGCGGCCAGGAAGACCAGACTGCCCAGAAACACAAAAATATCGCCAAGATTGAATATCACATTTTTAAGACGCTTAAACTCAATAGAAAAATAGTCCACTACATAACCTTTTACCAGGCGGTCATACAGATTGCTGATGGCGCCTCCTAAAACCATGGAAAGGCCGATCTTCTGGGCCACACAGCCCTTTTTTGTAAAAAGAGCCGCCAGTGCGCCTGCAGCTGCAGATGTGACCGCCAGGGGAATACCTTTTACAAGCTGGGGGCGCTCTTTCATAAAGCCAAAGGGAAAACCTGGATTATAGCTTTTATGAATGCGTATAAAACCTTTCGTGCCAGGAAGATCTCTGGGAAATTCTTCAGCGCCTTCCCGTTCTATTTCGTCTTTTATAAATAAGTCAAGAGCGGCAATGCCGCCTGTAAGCCATGGTAAGAACATATTTTGGTCCGTCCTTTCTTGTAAGATCGACTTATGGATACACATTTTCCGTATTTTTCTGCCTGCTTTTATTTTACTATAGTCTCCCTATCACGTCCAGTTATACAGGCAATGTTCATAACCCTAAGATCCAGTACATTTCCATGAAAACAAGGGGCAGTACAGCCGCAATATACATATGATCCCCATTTATCCCATATACTTACAACAACACAGCTTTACAGAAAGGCACTTCCATGCCCTCATGCACCTTAAATCCTGCTTCTGAAGAAGTGGCAGACTTTATCTATCGCTTCGGCTCCCTGCAAAATAACCTCCGCGACCCGGAACAATTTCCCTGTGTAGACTATGTGAGCAATGATTATGCCATTTTTTATACTCCTTTAAACGAAGCGCTTCCGGTCTCCCTGGAACGTTATCCTTACTACAGCATCCCCGGTCTTTTTACCCTTTTAGACGACTCTGCCATGGAAGCTTCCGGTATTCTGGCAGCTTTACAGACACCAGCTCTTTCTAATATGGGCAAAGGCGTTCTCGTCGGCATCGTAGATTCCGGCATTGACTATACCAGCCCTGCTTTCAGAAATGACGACGGCACCACCCGCATCCTTGGGATCTGGGATCAGACACTGCCGGAGGACACTTCTGTTCCGACTTCCGGTGTACCTGACTATTATCCCATGGGCGGTGCTTCTTATGGAACGGAATTTACCAGAGAAGATATTAATTCAGCCCTTGCATCTGATGATCCATTTTCCCTTGTGCCGTCAAAAGATGCCAATGGCCACGGCACCTATTTAGCCGGCCTTGCAGCAGGAAGATCATTTCCCCTGCAAAATTTTACAGGTGCTGCCCCTATGTCAGACCTTGCCATAGTAAAATTAAAGCCCGCAAAAAAATATCTGCGGGACTATTACCTGATCCCCGAAAAAGCAGATGCTTTTCAGGAAAACGATATTATGATGGGTATTAAATACCTGCGGGTCCTTGCAGACCGGTTCCGCCAGCCCCTTGTTATACTTCTTGGTCTTGGAAGCAATTACGGCAGTCATACCGGCAGTTCCCCCTTAAGTCAGGTAGCCCAGAATTACGGGGGATTTTTCGGCATTGCCACTGTGATCGCAGCGGGAAACGAAACAGGGCTTGCCCACCACTACGCAGGAAGGCTTTCCGCTGACACCTCTTATGAGGATGTAGAACTGAGGGTTGGAAAAAAAGAAGCAGAACGGGGATTTATCCTGGAGCTGTGGTCCTCTGCCACAGAACTTTATACAGTAGGATTTGTTTCTCCCGGAGGAGAGCGGATCAACCGCATCCCTATTTTAGCTAACAATGAAACCAGGATCCCATTTTTACTGGAAAACACTACAATCACTGTAAATTATGAGCTGATCGAAGCAGGAAGCGGCAGCCAGCTGGTATCCATGCGCTTCGAAAAACCCTCTGCAGGTATCTGGACGATCCGTGTATACAATACACAGTTTCTCACAGGAGATTACCACATGTGGCTGCCGGTCCAGAGCTTTATCTCTGATGAAACTGTATTTTTAAAACCAGATCCATCCAATACCATCACTGTACCTGGAAACTCCCGTCTCCCTATTACAGTAGGTGCATATGATCACAGGAATAACAGTATCTACATCCACTCCAGCCGCGGCTACATCAGCAGGGATTCTGTAAAACCGGATCTGGCAGCACCGGGAGTAGACGTACTTGGACCTGCCAATACCTCAGTCCATTCCGGTATCCTAAAAAACACACAGACATTCACCCACCGCACCGGTACCAGCGCTGCCGCTGCTATTACTGCCGGAGCAGTGGCCAATCTTTTAAACTGGGGCATTGTAATGGGAAATTACCCCACAATGAGCGAAGCCTCTATTAAAAGCTACCTCATCCGGGGCGCATCCAGAAATCCGTCCCTTTCCTATCCCAACAGGGAATTTGGGTATGGTACTCTGGACCTGCTGCAGACCTTTCTCAAGTTGCGGGAATAACAGAAAGATCGGTTTACATCTGACGCATCTGGATCAGAGGGCCGCCTTTCTTCTCCAGATAAGGTCTTGTGACTACCACAGACCCAATATTCGGATCTTTTGGTATCTCATACATAATATCCAGCATAAATTCTTCCAGGATGGCCCTCAAAGCCCTTGCGCCGGTCCCACGCTTTAATGCTTCCTCTGCGATCCAGGAAAGGGCATCATCTTCAAACACCAGCTTCACCTCATCCAGCGCCAGAAGCTTCTCATACTGGAGCAGGATAGCATTCTTTGGCTCCTTTAAAATACGGATCATCATATCCTTATCCAGCCCCTTTAAAGTAACAGTCACAGGCAAACGTCCTAAAAACTCCGGTATCATGCCAAAGGTGCGCAGATCTTCATTGGTCACATGGCTCAGGATATCAGGATCATTGTCATAGCTGTCTTTCAAAGCAGCTCCAAAGCCCATGGAAGACTTCCTGGTCAGGCGCTCCTTAATGATATTTTCCATATCAGGGAACGCGCCGCCACAGATAAACAGGATATTATCCGTATTTACAGTAGCCATAGGTGTCATGGCATTCTTCTGGTTGGAACCTACCGGCACTTCTACTGTACTGCCTTCCAGAAGCTTTAACAGCTCCTGCTGCACAGATTCGCCGCTTACATCCCTGGTATTGGTCTGCTTTTTCTTGGCTATCTTATCGATCTCATCAATAAAGATAATACCTTTTTCCGCACGCTTTACATCATTTCCCGCAGCTGCTAAAAGCTTGGAAACAACACTTTCAATATCATCGCCAATATATCCGGCCTCTGTAAGGGAAGTAGCATCTGCAATTGCCAGAGGCACATCTAAAAGCTTTGCCAAAGTCTTTACCAGATAGGTTTTTCCGCTTCCTGTAGGTCCGATCATTAAAATATTGGACTTTTCGATCACAACACCATCCGGATCCGTTCCGCCTAAAAAGGCACGTTTATAATGGTTATAAACCGCCACAGCCATAACCTTCTTTGCCTTGTCCTGGCCAATCACATATTCATCCAGTTTTCCCTTGATAATATGGGGTGCCGGAATATCCTTCATAGTCAGCTGCTTTTCCGGCTCCTTCTTCTTTTTTAATTTCTGCCGCTGGGGGATCTCATTTACCGGCGGCATCTGGGTGAGATCACTGAAATTCATGCCCATATAAGGCATATTTGGCATGTTTGGCATTTTAGAAAAATCCATACCGCCTTTTGTCACTGTATCAAAAGCCTTCTGCATACAGTCATGGCACAGGCACATGCCACCTGGCATAGTTATCATCGGTCCCGCTTTGCTCTCCGGTCTGCGGCACGTGTAGCAGATCTTTTCGTAATTATCTGCATTATCACTGCTGCCATGAGCAGCCTTATCTTTATCCTGACTGCCATGGGCAGCCTTATCCTTATCCTGAATATCCTTCAGGTCTTCATCTTCAAAATTCTTATCTTCCACCATTTTTCTCCTTACTGCTTGCCACTTACCACAGATCCCGGCAGTCCGGTCAGTGTTACAGGGATCTGTATTTCCTTATACTGGCCATCTTCCTGGCGCTGTACCAGCAATTCTATGGTTTCGCCTGCTTCATAACCTTTTAAGAGCTTCTGCAATTCCTGCATGCTCTTTACAGTCATTCCATCTAATTTAGTAATGATATCCTTTTCCCTGAGCTGGGAATCAGCTGCCGCCCCGTCTTTCAGTATCTTGTATACATAAACACCCTTTGGCATACCAAAAGCAGCTGCTGCATCCTCATCCACAGTAGTTCCCTGTATTCCCAGATAGCCCCGCTTTTCTTCCGCGACCTCAGAACGTGTTTTCCTGTTCATCAGTTCATCTAAAATATCCTGAACACCGGAAACAGGAATGGCATAACCAATGCCTTCTACCTCTGTAGATGAATATTTAGCCGCATTAATGCCAATAACCTCTCCCTTCATATTCAGGAGAGCACCTCCGCTGTTTCCAGGATTAATGGCTGCGTCTGTCTGAAGCAGCACTCTTGTATTACCATCGGAAGTCTTTATTTCCCGGTTCAGCGCGCTTACATAGCCTACTGTAACAGACTGTCCATATCCAAGGGCATTTCCAATGGCGATCACTCCCTGACCAACCTTTAAGCCATCTGAATCTCCCAGCCTTGCAACTGCTATCTTCTCTTTCGTTTCCTGTGGAATCTGATCCAACGGAACAGAAATAACTGCCAGATCTGTATCTGTGTCCGTTCCCTTTACAGCTGCATCTACTGCTGTATCATCCACAAAGGTGATCTTTAAGGACACTGTATCCTGTACCACATGATTATTAGTAACGATCAAAAGCTCTGTATCGTTTTCCCCGATAATAATACCGGAGCCGCTGCTTGGCACTTCATAGGACTGGCTTCCGCCTCCAAAAAACCAGCCAAATCCAAAATCCGGCATCTGGTAAACTGCTGTACTGGCAACTGCCACTACCGCAGGCATGGCCTCTTCTACCACCTGTGAAACATCTGTAGCCGGTGCCGGGACTGCTGGCACTTCAGGAAGGATCCCCTGTATATTTCCACCTGGAAATGGCTCAGGCAGCAGTTCTTCTCCCTGTTCAGGCAGTTTCTCATCTGATGAAACAATGGCAAAAAACTGGGAAACCATTCCGGAAGATGCGATCTGTACACCTGTCATCACTGTTCCTGCCACAGTTCCAAAAAGGACTGCCGAAAGAACGATCCATGCCGTCTTTTTCAATAAACTGTTTTTCCTCATGTATGTTCGTCTTCCCTTCTTAAAAAACTAACGGACATGTCACCTGAGGGTGACATCATCATTTTATACTGAATCTATCATTTCAGCAAGTGCAGAATATGGAAGTAAAAAAAGAGATCCCGCAGACCATACTTTCGCGGAATCTCTTCATTTATCCTTTACAGCCCAGACATATGCCGGTCTATAACATCTATTCTCATACTCACATCAGGCTGCCGGTACGATCATCGCTCCCGGACCGCCTGTATTCTCTTCCTGAATGCTGTTTTCAGGGCTGAACTGTGAAGCTGCTGTTGTCTCACGGCTTCCAGGACCAACTGCTTTGGTTGCAGCCTCTGTTGTTGCCGCTTCTGTAGCAGGCGAAGGTGACAAAGTACCGCTTGGAACTGTAGGCTTTAAACCTTCACTGGATTCTCCCGGGTGAGGTGCCTTTGTAGTCTCTCCCGGATGTGCCTGGCTGGTCTCACCTGGATGCAACGAGCTTTCAGAGCTGTGCCTGCTGGTCTGTGGAATATAATCTTCCGGCGGATCGATCACATTTCCATCCTCATCTGTTTCATACTCAAAATCAGTTTCGCCGTCAATGATGCTCTCATCCACAGCTGAGGTGCTTTCATTGTTCGTATCAGAAGAAGAGCTGCTTTCTGAATTATCCTTCTGTGTACTCTTTTCATCTGTTTTGGCTTCTGTTTCCTTTGGAGTATAACCACCACCGGTTCCAACATCACCAACTGGCTTTCCTTCCTTGTAAAGACCTGTGTCAGATGCGATCTGTGCACTGATCTTCTTTACCATATCACTTGGTGTGTAATTCTCATCATTAAAGAGGAACTTATGAAGAGAGATCACGTTGCTCTCCAGTGTCTGCGGGATAACACAGTCACCCTTTTTCCCCATAGTCACATCACTTCTTGCCTCAGGGAATCCTGCTGTCTCTCCAATATGATAACGGGTCAGGTTCTTTGCTGCCGGGATCACATCATCCAGAGTGACACTGCTTAAGATCTGTGGGAATACAACTTCCATTACATTATTAACAACTGAGAAATTTGCCTTTTTAAGCTTGTCAAAGCTTAACTGGATGATCTTTCTCTGACGTTCAGTTCTTGCAAAGTCTGTATCCATTTTCCTAAGACGTGCATAGGCAACTGCCTGGATGCCATCTAAATGGTTTGGTCCGGCGCTCTTTAACTGGTAAGAACCAACACCGGTAGAATTTACAGTCTCTGTAATATAGGCATTGATATAGTAGAACTCTGCCTTGCTCAGCTCTACGTCCACACCGCCTAAAATATTAATAGCATCTGCCACTGCCTTCCAGTTAAAGGTAGCATAATCATCAATCTCCAGATCCAGGTTCCTATTTAAGGCCTCTACTGCCTGCTTTGGACCGCCTCTGAAATATGCCTGATTGATCTTATTATAGCCGTTCTTATCATCCACGTTCAGATAAGTATCCCTGAAAAGGCTGACTAATTTAATCTCGCCGGTTTCCTGGTTGATATTGCAGATAATGATAACGTCGGACATATTTCCTTTTCCAACAGAACTGTCACGGCTATCCACGCCAAACAGTGCTACCGTCCAGTAGCCCCTCATTGCCTGCTCTTTTTCCATGGAAATATAGGGGTTAGTCATATCTGCCTTATTAAACTCTGTATCTGTCTGCATCAGAGACATCATACGCTTTCCATACCAGCCTGCGCCGATAAGAGCCAGGGCAATGATCTCGGCCACAATAAAAATGATAATCGTCCTTAAACGGCTCTTTCCGGCCCCGGCAGCTGTCCTGCTGCCTCTTCCTGTACTGCCTCTTCCTATGCTTCTTCCTGTGCTGTCTGTCCCTGAAGTTCTGCCTGTGCGTCCGGAAGACGGGTATTTCCTTCCTTCTTTTCTGCGGCTGCGTCCTCTTTTCAGTTCGTCATCCGTCTCAAATTCGTTGTCAAAATCGTGATTCATGTACATTTCCTCATTGTAATGGTAACGGTTTTCGCTATGCGCTGTATCAGTGATCAGTAGGCATTCTTATTAATAAAGCCCTTGAATATAGTCAGGAACATGATCTTAAAATCAAATCCCAGACTCCAGTTTTCAATATAATACAGATCGTGTTCGATCCTCTTTGTAATAGAAGTATCACCCCTGTAACCATTGACCTGTGCCCATCCTGTAAGACCCGGTCTTACCTGGTGCTTGATCATATAACGTGGGATCTCTTCCTTAAACTTTTCTACAAAAAGAGGCCGCTCCGGTCTTGGGCCTACCAGACTCATATCCCCGATGAGGATATTAAAAAACTGAGGCATCTCATCAATGCTTGTCTTTCGTATAAAACGTCCAACCGGAGTAACCCGTGGATCATGTGGAGTAGTCCACTGCTTTTTCTCCTTGTTTGGATCCTGGACTTCCATGGAACGGAATTTAAACATTTTAAAAGGACGGTTGTGCAGTCCGATGCGCTCCTGACTGTAAATGACCGGTCCCGGAGAAGTGATCTTGATCAGTGCTGCTGTGATCAGCATAAGGGGTGAAAACAGAGTGATCCCAAAGAGTGCCCCGAAAATATCCACACAACGCTTTACCGTAGCATTAAATACATTGGTCAGCGGCACATGGCGGATATTGATCACAGGAAGTCCCTGAAGATCTTCCATATAAGGGATCGTAGGGATAATATTATTGTAATCCGGAATAAATTTCGTATGCACGCCGGATTTTTCACAGGCTGCTACGATCTGTTCCAGATTTGCGTACTCACCGATACTTAATGTAATAACGATCTCATCTAATGTATTGGCAGCAAGAAATGTCTCCAGATGGGAGATCGGTCCTAAAACCGGGATCTTCTTATAAACATAACCTGGATCTTTATGGTCATCCAGGATCCCCTGGATGTGGTATCCCCATTCCGGATTTAAGGATACCCGGTCAATAAAACCTTCTGCCGCACGGCTGTAACCGATCATAAGCACATGCTTCTGATTATAGCCATTGGTACGCAGAGAGCGTAAAAACAGACGGATCGCCAGTCTCTCTCCTGCCAGAAGAAGAATATTCAAAGCAAAAAACACCAGGAGCATTCTGGTCGAGAAATACCCCAGATGAACAATAAAGCTTCGTCCGCCGAAAAGGATCAGCGTAAAAAGCATCAGACCGATCACATTTGCCTTACAGATATTGGCAAATTCGACCCGTCTTCCCTGGATGCGTTTGGGTACATACAGGTGAAAGCAGCCGTTTAAGATCAGATAAACAGGAACAATAAATATAAGAGCCACAAAATAAGGCCCCGGCTCAAGGGTGGCCCCCCTTAAAGGCACCACCTTACCGCTGACGATAATAAACCACGCCAGCACATAGGCTGCTGCTGTCACCACTGCATCCAGAAGCACCTGAACATGGTTCAGGCTTTTCTGGTTATCTTTAATCATTGTATATCACCTTTTGTTGGATTCCTGGTCCGCTCATTTTCCCGGTCGGGGAAAATAGCTGTTCATTCAAAACATTATACATGATACATTCCCATTATTCCATAGCTTTTCTCTTAAAATTATAATAAAATTTGTGCTTCTTGTTTTCATGAATGATGGAAACAAGAAGATGTAATGGCTGAACTCACAATTTTGCCGCCTGTCTCGCCAAAAATTCCCGGATATACAGCAGGGTTCCGGTACATAACCCCCACTCAATAGCCAAATAATTTTTCAGATGCTTCTTATCATATTTCACTTTTCTGCACTGTTTTGCAGTTTTAAATCCCTCTTTTAAACCGTCAATGTAATCCTTTCCAAAGCCGATCTTCCTGAAAAAAGCATATTTTACCAGGATTCCAAGTCCCAGGGGAAGACTGTTTAATACCAGCTGGAAAAGGGGCATGTTTTTATAATTCAGATACACATTATTCCTTGCTGCCAGCCGCACCTTAAAGGAATTATAGCGGGAACCGCTGGTGCCGCTTCCTACATGATAAACGACCGCTGTGGGGCAGTAAATATTATCATATCCATAGATACGGGCCCTGTAGCCCACATCAATATCTTCCAGATATGCAAAATGCATCTCATCAAAATAACCGATGGTCTCAAATACCTCCCTGCGGTAAATAGCAGCCCCGGCACAGGCAGAAAATACCCGAAAGACTCTGTTATAGCCGCCGGAGGGCCGTCCCACGCCCCTTTGAAAAGCCCATCCCATAAGAGTATACATATCTCCCGCATCATCCATTTTGCTGTGGTCATACAGCTGGATCATCTTGCTGCTGACAGAAAATATCTTCGGCGAACGCTCAATGGCCTTTATCATTTCCCCAATATAATGGCAGTCCGGCTCCGTATCATTATTTAAAAGGATCACATAAGGTGTTTTTGACGCCCTGATCCCCACATTGACAGCTCCGGAAAATCCGGTATTTGTCTCAAGGAAAATACTTGGGATCTCATGTTCCTTTAACCATTCCACACTTCCGTCCCCAGAGCCATTATCCACCACCAGGATCTCAAAATCCCGGCAGATCTGCATCTCCAGCGCCTTAAAGCATGGCTCCATAAACTTAAGTCCGTTATAATTTGGGATAACCACCGTTACTTTCGCAGCATTACTCATCACTGTTTTTCTCCTCAGGTGCAAACTTGTCGTAAACAGACAGGTCGTACGGCTCTCCGATCTTTTCTTTTAAGAGATCGCGAAGAGCAAAATTGGACTTTCTAAGGGTCAGGTTCGGGTTGTAGTAAGGATCACCATTTTTAATGATATCCGGCCACTTCTTAATGAAAATAGCCACCTCCCTGTTAAATCTGGCCACCTTCTCCGGTGTATCTTCCAGACCTCTGGACTTGGACTCATAATGGTAAAGGGTTGCATAAGGTGCATACACTACCAGTTTTCCCAGTGCCCGCACTTTCATGCAGTAATCAATATCATTAAAGGCAACTGCCAGCTCGGTACTTAAACCGCCAACTGCCTCAAACACAGACTTTTTAGTCATTAAGCAGGCTGCAGTAACGGCGCTGTAATCCTGGGCACACATTGCCCTGTGGAAATAGCTGTTTTCTGCCTTGTGAAGACCGATAAAGGTATGTCCTGCAATACCGCCAAAGCCAATAACAACACCTGCATGCTGGATGGTGTCATCTGCATACAGCAGCCTTGCGCCTGCAATGCCAACGTCCTCTCTCTGGCAGAAACCAAGCATTTCCCGGATGCTGTCAGGCTCCAGCAGCTCTGTATCATTATTCAGAAGAAGCAGATATTCGCCCTTTGCAAAAGATGCGCCGAAATTATTGATAGCAGAATAATTAAAGCCCTCTTTCCAGGTGACTACATGGAACGCCGGATGCTTTTCTTCCATTTCCTCATAATAAGCAAAGGTCTCCGGCTCTGTACTGTTATTTTCCACAATAATAAATTCCAGGTTCCGGTAGGTAGATTTCTCTAAAATAGAGCGGACGCACACATCCAGATCCCTGCTGTGATCCTTATTGGGGATAATAATAGAAACTAAGGGTTCCCCCTTGATCTTAAAGGTAGTATGGTAAATACCATAATCTACACCCTTTTCCACTTTCTCTGCTGCAATTCCCATACGCTCATAATGAGCCATAATGGCTCTGGCTCCCGCCTCAAAAGCATACATCTTGCTTTCCGGGTTGCTGGCAGTTGATCCCTGATGGCAGCGCCAGTGATATAGCACCTGGGGAATATGGACGATCTCTTTTGCCTGTTCTGTGCAGCGGAAGATAAAATCATAATCCTGCGCCCCGTCAAATTCCTGTCTGAAGCCGCCCACCCGGTCCAGTAATTCCTTTTTTACAACAAATAAATGACAGATATAATTTACACTGGTAAGCAGATCCGGGTTGAAATCCGGCTTAAAATGGGGATCAAATAAGGCTTTTCCGTCCATATCCAGCTTATCTTCATCAGAATACAGCACATCACAGTCCGGATGCTTATTAATAGCCTTTGCCACCTCATAAAAAGCCTGGGGCGGAATGGTATCATCATGGTCTGCCAGGATCACAAAATCACCGGCTGCCATAGAAAGGGCCCCATTGGTATTTCCTGCAATGCCACGGTTTCCCCCTAATATCTCATAATGGATACGGGGATCCTTTTCTGCATATTTTTTCAGGACCTTTTCCACATCCTGACCTCTTGGGCTGCCGTCTGCAATGCAGACCTCCCACTGTCCATAGGTCTGGTCCAGAATAGAGTCTAACATTTCCTTCAGATACCGTTCCGGTGTTTTGTATACCGGTATCACCACGGAAAATAAAGGCTCATACTCAAAATGAGTCTCCCTCTGGGCCTTTAAGTCTTCTTCTGTAGGCTTTGTCAGGTCATACCACTCACCGTAGTCGTAATCATTGTCCAGTCCCTGGATCTTGTGACAGGACTTTTTAATAAGGGCACGAAGACCATTTTCCTTCCAGAAATCAAGGGCAACGTGAACTGTTTCCATGTTCATCAGATCCTTGATCTTTTCCATGCGCTTGTGGGCCACACTGGCTCTCTTTGTGATCAGTTCTTCATTATATTTGATCTTTGCCTGTCTGCCGTCACAGCGGATCAGCAGCCAGTAGCTTTTTCCCCGCTCATAAGGAAACTGGATATCAAAACCAAATTCCCGGTCGATCACTTTCTTAAAATAAATCTGGCTTACATCATCTCTTCTGGTAGAGACCATTTTGCATTTCACCGGCTGGTGATGTTCATCCTCTACCCGGAAAGTGACCTTGCTCTCCGGTGACTTTCCCAGTGCCCAGCCGTTTAATGTGATCGAATTTTCACGGATACGGACCACATCTACCTTATACTTCATTTTCCTTACCGTCCTTTGTATCTACGTCCTTTGTATCTACGTTCTTTGCATTTACGTTCTTTGCATCTACGTTCTTTGCATTTACGTCCTTATTGGCATTTTCCCTTTTCTGGTCAAAATTCAGTCTTTCTTCTTCAATGACCAGAGGACGCTTCATCACACGCTGGTTGATACTCATAATATACTCACCCAGAAAACCAATGAAAAATAACTGGACAGAGCCTAAAAACAGCATTCCAATGAGCATTGGCGCCATACCTGCCGGGAAACGGTCCCACCAGATCAGCTTCATTACCAGATAAACCAGTGCAATGATCATACTTCCTGCTGCGCAGATACCGCCGAAAATAGTGGCCAGACGAAGTCCCTCTTTTGTATAAGAAGTAACACTTAACATAGCCGCATCATAAAGACGGTAAAAGTTGTTGTGTGTCTTACCTGCACGGCGTTTTGGCTGCTCATAAGGAATCTCCTTGCGCTTGTAGCCAAGCTCTGCCACGATGCCGCGTAAAAATGGTGTTGGATCATCTAATTTACGCAGGATCTCAATAAATTCCCTGTCATAAAGGCCAGAGCCTGTGAAATGCTCGATCTGCTCTACCTCTGACATCTTTTTAATGACCTTATAATAGCAGGTGCGCAGCCAGTACATAACCTTATTTTCCTTGCTGCTGGTCTTAATACCGATAACGATCTTATAGCCCTTTTCCCATTCATGGACATACTTTGGTATCATTTCTACCGGATCCTGGAAATCCGCTACCATTTCAATCACACAGTCACCTGTCACCTGAAGCATGCCATAGTAGGGGGAATTAAACTGACCGAAGTTTCTGGCATTAAAAATAGCCTTTATCTTCGGATTCTGCCTGCAAAGCTCCCGGATCACATCACGGGTGCCGTCAGTGGAATCATTATCAATAAATACAAGCTCATAGTCATACTGGGGCAGCTCCTTCTCTATAATATCGGTAACTGCCTTGCTGATAGGGCCTGCATTTTCCACTTCATTATAACAGGGAATCAATACACTGATCTTTTTCATAGGTTTTTGTTCTCTTTCTCTTTTTTCATCATCGTCTCAATGCCTTTACGGAAGGTAAATCTTTCCTGCCAGCCACCGGTAAGCAACATAAGGCGGGAAATATCCGGCTTTATGGAAAGCGCACCTTCTTTTGCCTGGACAAAGGTGCCATATTCCAGCTGGCCTGCGCCGCCGGCAATGGTATGGATCTCCTCAACAAAGTCCTTTAACACCCGGGTGTCCTTGCCTGCAATATTTACGATCGTATTTACAAGTCCGTTTTTCTTAAACCCTTCCTCTGCTGACTGGGGCAGATGTGTATACAATTCATATACAGCTTCCACTGCATCATCAATGTACATAAAATTCCACTGATGCCTGCAGGCGCTTAAAGAAACCTTGTTTCCCGCCGGAAGCTCCCGGACCAGTGTTGAAATAATAGACCAGGGATGATCCCCTGTTCCATATACACTGAAAAAACGCAGATGCACATAATGGAGTCCCAGGTCTGTGCAAAGAGGTGCTGCTTTCTGGTAGAACTCCCATTTTGCCTTTCCATACTGGTTTACAGGATGACAATCAATATCCTCCTGCATAAAACCGTCTGTCAGGCCATATTCCACTCTGGAACCGGCATCCATAAACATGGTACAGCCAAGCTCCTTTGCTGCACGGATGCATTCTAAAGAACCGGCCACATTTTTTGCCTGAACCTGTGGCGAGTCGATCTCCTGACGGTTTACACCGCCCCAGGCAAGATGAAAGAAAGCATCTGCCTGTCCGATCTGGCTTATGCAGTCCATTACATTGCTTAAACCACAGGAAACCATATGAAGTTTTTCATCCTTTGGAAGTGCCTCTAAATGGCTGGACTCCGGACGCACCAGTGCAAAAACCTCTGCCCCTTTCTCCAAAAACAGTTTCGCCAGATTACTTCCAATAAAACCAGTAGCTCCTGTTATGACTATTCTCATTCCATTTCCCCCTAAACCATTTCCAGATGATTAGAGCGCATGGCACGTATCTCTATTTTATCACCAAAACGTTCTCTGATGATCTTTGCGATCTCGTCTGTATAGCCGGGAGCTGTGATCACAATGGCATCTACCGGATGTTCTTCAAAATGATCCGGCGGTACAATCGGCAAATGAGAAGCAGGAGCAAATTTGCCATGCTTAAACGGAGCAGAATCAATAATATACTCCACATTTTTCCCAAGGCTGGTAGTAGCCGCCAGGGTAAATCCCTGATGACTGGCACCCCACATACATACCTTCTTGTTCCATGCCTTCAAATACTTCATATATGTGTCCATTTCAGAACGCAGGTTTACATAACAATCAAGGAGGTTTTCTGTCTCCATCTGGGGACGCTTGCGCACCACCAGAGATAAGGTATCCCTGTTGACCATAGACGCCTCTAACACTGCAAAACCGCAGCGCTCCATAAGAGAGGTAAGAGTATCAAAGGTATAATACGCAATGTGGTCACGGATCAGCTCATAATAGCTGCTGTGTTCCATAATATACTCAAAGCTGGGCACAGTGACCAATCCTATGGCATCATCTTCCAGATTATTCCAGATGGCCCTGAGCATAGTCACCGGATCCGGCTGATGTTCCAGGAAATTAAAGGACAAAAATACATCGTAAAGTCCCCCTGGGATCACTGTATCCTCTGTCTCTGTAAAGCCCCGTACCACATCAATACCCTTGCTCTTTGCCAGCTTCACCAGCTCCGGATCATGTTCCATTCCATGGACCTCTACCGGGAATTCCTTTAAAACCTGCAAAAACTCCCCTTGTCCGCAGCCAACTTCAATAAATCGCCTGCCTTCCAGGTGATAGGTCTCTATGAGATGTTTATACTGCTTTCTGCGAAGCTCTGCCATAGTGGTAGAATATCCACCGGCACGGATCACATCCCGGTAATAATCCACAGGCTCGCAGTCAAACTGCACCAGACCACAGCCGCTGCACTGGCATAGATCCAAAGTCAGTCCCTTATCTGCTCCCACATGGTCTGCATCAGGCATATGCTGTGCAGATGCCGGCATATTATCTAATGTAAGAAGCGGGGTCTCCCAAAGAGGAGCTCCGCAGGCAATACAACGTTTCATTTAACCTGTTCTCCTTTTATAGTCTCCAAAATTCCTTCTTTAAATGATACCTGCTGGTGAAAACCAATGGCATTTTTCAGCTTGCTAAGCTCCGGCATCAGGGAAACACAGCCTTCTGCATTTGGCGGCCGGTACCCGAACTCATAGCTTCCTTTTTCACCGCAGATCATAAATAGCTCTTCTATATACTCTTTTAAAGGTCTTGTATCTTCTCCTGCCACATTATACACGCCTGCTGCGGCTTTGCCAAGAAGAAGTTTTACCAGTATCCTGGCTGCTTCCCCTACATACAGGAAGTTCCACTGCTGGGTACATGGCCCCATTTCCATATGTCCGCCGGATAAAAAGGTACGGATACAGGTCTCAATAAGGGACCATGGATGATCACCTGGGCCATATACACTGAAAATGCGGGTATGGATGTAATCTACCCCCAGTTCCTTTGCTGCCTTCGATGCCTGCTGATACACCAGTACCTTATCCTTTCCATATTCAGATACAGGATGACACTGCTGTTCCTCTTTCATCCAGCTATCACAGATCCCATATTCTGCCTGTGAGCCGGAAAACAGGAAACGGCTGCAGCCAAGAGCCGCCGCTGTATAAAGAGCCTGAATAGCGTAACCAATGTTCTTTTCCTGCAGCTTTACATCCTTTCTCTTGTCACTGCCTGCGCCGTCCCAGCCTAAATGAAGCCATGCTTTTGCCTGCAATTCCTCTTTATTGTAAATTTTTTCCAGTCTTTCAATCTCTCCCAGCTCACAAAAGCAAAGTTCCAGATTTCCAATGCTCTCTCCTTTTTGCTCTGCCCGCTGTTTTAAATCCTTAAAAAGCTCCTGTAATGCCCCGGCCCCGGCAGATGCCGGCCGGGATACTGCAAGCACATTTTCCCCGTTTACCAAAAGCTCTTTTACAGCTGCCCTTCCAATAAAACTGGTAGCTCCTGTAACGATCACAGTCATAGGATGATCGGTCCTTTCTTAGTTACATCTTTTATTTTTTACATCGCTTAGTTACATCTCTTTTTTACTTACATTTATCCTTTGATCCTTGGAATGATCATATTCTCATCCATTTCCTCATCAGGAAGGAAGGGAGCCAGATCTTCCAATGGAGGAGATACCAGTGTTCCATCCGGCAGACGTTTCGCAGATGACTTAGGCTCAAAGTTCTGATCCGTAGATACAAAGATCTCGCAGATCACAGGTCCTTCCATTGCCAGTGTTTTCTCCACAGCCTCTGCCAGATCCCCATTATGCCCTGCTCTCACATAAGGATAACCATAGGCAGCTGACAATTTCTCCATATCCGGGAAGCTAAGGTCACCGCTGTCATATCCAATGCCTATTAACGGCTCACCAAAGAAATTTTTCTGGGTCTGGCGGATGGAATGATAGCCGCCATTGTTGATCAGAAAGATCTTAATTCCCATTTTATGGTGGATAATGGTCTGCAGCTCCTGGATATTCATCTGGATGCTTCCGTCACCAGTTACCAGTATCACATCTTCCCCTTCCCTGGCAGCGCCCATGCTGTAAGCACCGTCTTTTCTGGAGGCGGCCCAGATACCGATCGCTGCCGGAAGATCATATCCCATGGACGCCACTGCTGAATTGGAGATAAATCTCTGTCCCTTTTTAATGATCTGGGCATGACCGCCTACAACGCAGGCAGAGCCATTTCCCACTACTGTGATCTGGTCTTCCTTCAAACGGCTGCTAATAGCCTGGATGGCTGCGTATACATTAGCTGCCTTCTCTTCACTCTGGTCCCAGTGCTTCTCCTGTACCACCGGATATTTTTTCTTCCACATAGCACAGGTCTCATTCCAGGTCATTCCCTTAATGCCTTCACCATAAGCAAAGACCTGCTTCTTCCCCGGCTCACTTAAACTATCTGGAAGTGTATCCTTTTCTGCCTCCAGTACCTGATCCAGGCACTGATCCATCACTGCCAGCAGGTCTGCTGCATCTGCATGGACCGGCATATCCACATGTATGGAAGGCTTCTTTAACTCTTCCTCATCAATATCATTTACGATCACATAAGCAGCTCTGGCCCATGTTTTATAGTTATAGCCCACCTGACGGATGCTTAAACGGCTGCCAATAGACAGCACCAGATCACTGTTCTGGATAGCAAAATTTCCCGCCCGGTCTCCCATATTTCCACCGCGGCCTGTATATAATGGATGCTCATCCCAGATACAGTCCTCACTGTCCCAGCCGGTAACTACCGGAATACCCAGCTTTTCAGCTACCTTCATAAAGGTCTCATGGGCACCAGCCAGACGGATGCCATTTCCCGCATTGATCACCGGGCGTTTTGCCTGACGGATCTTTGCGATAATAGTCTTTGCTGTCTCTTCTGTCACTTTCTCTGGAAGGACCTGGCGTTTTTCCCCTTCGCCCGCTTCATCTTCCGGGATAGCAGGCACATTTTTCTTCTCTGCCCAGCCATTTCCCCCTTTTTCATAATCTTCCGGGTCAAATCCAACAAGCTCATCTGTTTCCACATAAGCGCCCTGGACATTTAAAGGAATATCCAGCCAGCTTGGACCCTTGCGGCCGGAATCAGCCAGATACAATGCCTTTTCCATACAATAACGGATACGCATAGGATCAATGACCATTTCTGAATACTTAGTCATACAGTCAATGGCCTTACAGATATCAAATTCCTGATCCCCCATAGCGCGGATGCCTGTGCCTGACCAGCGGGCTGTGGTATCATAGCGCACCTGTCCTGAAAGCACGATCATAGGGATCGAATCCAGCCACGCTCCCAGCACACCGGTAATGGCATTGGTGCCCCCAGGTCCTGTTGTTACGCAAAGAGCTGCCATTTTATTATGGATCCTGGCATATGCTTCTGCTGCAATGGCACAGGCCTGCTCATGATGATCATAAATACAATGAAGTCCCTTCTGATGTCCCAGTGCATCATCCAGATGCATGGCACCGCCTCCGGTAACCATAAATGCCTGGTTAATACCGGCCTTCACTAACATTTCAGAAATGTAATTTGAAACTTTCATCCTCATAATAGTCTTCTCCTTTAAGTCCGTTTACCCATTGATCTATCTGAAAACAAGCATACCACAAAATCCTTAAAAAACATACTGTCTTTTTCCTTAAGGGGTCCCCCTTCTCACCTGTTCCCAGGTGTGGAAACCATGCCCAGACTTACCAGTAACCTTCACTAGAAAGGCAGATCCAGCCTGGTTATAATGACCTACGTAATGCAGACAACAGATCAACAGCCACCGGCAAACTACGATCAACACATTAAAAAGGAGAGATTTAATATTATGAAAAAACAGGCAACATTTCTGGCTGTATTATCCACCGCAGTATTTACTGCATCCATGGCGTTCCCTGCTTATGCAAAAGCAGCAGGCTGGACCGAAGATAACGGCAACTGGTACTACTACGATTCCTACGGAGATCCCCTTACTGATACATGGAAAAAATCCGGGAATGACTGGTACTACTTAAACTCAGACGGGATCCGCGCTTACTCACAGCAGGTAGATGAATACTATGTAAACGATGAAGGTAAACGCGTCACCTATCAGTGGGTCTCCATTGAAAACGAAGACTACTGGAACGAAGATGATGCACCTGAATTCCTCTATTACTATTATGGAAAAGACGGCAAAGCCTTAACTTCCACCTGGGCTTCCATTAACGGCAGCTGGTACTACTTTAACGAAGACAGCATTATGGAAACCGGTTCCATCCAGGTAGACGGCTATAACTATTACCTTGGGGAAGACGGCAGCAGAAAGACCGGATGGGTCCTTTTAGAAGAAGAAACAGATGACCCGGAAGATCTGGAAGCATGGTACTACTTTGATGGCAACGGCCGCCGCGTAGAAAATGAAGTAGATAAAAAGATCGACGGTGCTTACTATACCTTTGAAGACGGAAAAATGCAGACCGGCTGGTATAAGCTTCCTGCTGCTGACAAAAATCCAGCTGAGAAGCTGACTGAAAATTCCGGTTCTGAAAATACCGATGCTGAAAACACAGAGACCGCCACTGGTTCAAACGCTGAAGCTGCAGAAAACAACGGATCAGAGGAAACTGCTGCTTCTACTGCTTCTCTTCCAGCCATCTCAGGCTACAAATACTATGACGAGGACGGAAAACGTGCTTCCGGCTGGCGCACCATTGAAGGTGTGGAAAACATCAGCGAAGACGGCGAATATTTCCGCTTCTACTTTAAAAACGGTACTCCTTACTATGGAAAAGAAGGACTTGAGATCTTCACCATTGAGTCCAAAAAATACGTATTTAACACTGCCGGTGAAATGCAGACCGGAAAGCAGTCTGTAAAAACCTCAGAAGGCGTTTACGCTAACTACTATTTTGATGAAGAAGGTGTTATGAAAACCGGCAAACAGACCATCTATGACGAGGATCTTGGCGAGACCCAGAACTGGCTCTTCCACGCAGAAGGCACAAAAAAAGGTCAGGGCTACCACGGCATCAAAGACAACACCCTCTATGTAAATGGTCTCCGCCAGGAAGCCGACAGGGATCTGCGCTTTGCACCAATGTCCTTAGACGGCATCCGTTATCTGGTAAATGTAAACGGCACAGTCCAGAAAGCCGGTTCAACCTCCAAATCTGCATCTAAGCCAGAGCTTGGCAGCGGATATAAAGACTTCAAAGACGAAAATGAAGTGATCTGGACTGTTAATACAGAAGGTATCATCCAGTAATAAAATCTCTGCCACACTTTATGGCAGGCTATACAGCTTTCACCAAAAAAGGCGCTCCTTTATCATCCGTTCACAAAAAGGAGCGCCTTTTTTTGTGCATTTTGACGAATTTTGAAAAAAATTAAAAACAGGCGGTATATTTTGGGGATTCGCGCGTTATTTATAGTGTAAGGATTTTTTTAAACGAACATTTTACTCAAAGGGGGATTTGTGATGAGAGAACTTGCTGTTTTTTACTGTCCAAAATGCGGATACTACGCCTACTACCAGACTTCACGCCATCCACAGTGTCCCAGATGCTTCTATCCGGATGAGATGCATATGGTGCGTATGCATTACAGGGAATTTATGGACATGGGATGTAAAGAAAGGGACGATTATCTGGCCCTTGAGATCTTAAAGGGCAATCCGTCTTACATAAAACGGATTACCGCACCACATAAGCGTTTCAACAGCCGTGAGATCATTGCAGAAATGAACATTGAGATCATGCGCCTTGACACAGAAAACAAAATACTCAGCGACACTGTCAAATGGATGCATGACACCATCTGGGAAATGATCCGTGAACAGAAGGGCTACACAGATAAAAATGTGGCTGAGATCTTAAACAGCCTTGAAAATGATGATTCGTTGAAAAATCCTCCAGAGGATACAGCCACTGCCAAACCGCCTGCCAGTGAGCACACCCAACATTGATCTGGATGAACGTTAAAGACTACGGAGGGATCCCGGCTTATCTGTGATCATATTATCCACCTGGGCCTCTTCGCACTTTTTTAAAGAATAAGCATCATTAATGGTCCAGGCCACAGCCTTCTTCCCAAGACCATGTATCTGATCCACCAGTTCTTTCCTTACCAGCTCGATGCTGATCATAAACTGGTCCGCAGCCACATACTGCCCCGGATCTCCTATATCCCTGGAAGTGATATAACCAGTCTTAAAAGAAGGCTCCAGCGCCTTTACCTTCACTAAAACATTATAATCAAAGGATGTGATCATGCACTGGTCCACCATTTTCTTATCCCGGACCAGCTGTATGACTCTGTCCACAAAATCACCACTCTGGGTCCCGTCTTCTTTTATCTCAATATTTAAGGAGATCTTCCCCTTACAGGTATTTAAGGCCTCTTCCAGAGATGGTATCCTTATGCCGCCAAAGGCCGGTCCCATACTGTCCACCGGATGAACCGCTTTTATTTCCTCCAGCGTCAGATCCCGGATCTTTGCATCCTTTCCCATGATCCGTTTTAAATTGCAGTCATGGAAAACCACCGGCACATTATCCTTTGTTTCATTTACATCCAGTTCGATCCAGTCAGAACCACTCTCTATAGCCTTTTCAAAAGCAGGGAGTGTATTTTCCAGCGCCTTTAAGGAATCTCCTCTGTGAGCCGTGATCTCCACCTGATCGATCCAGGAAGTCCCCTGTGCATATACAGGCATCGTCTGCCCCAAAACCAAACAGGCTGTTACCATACAGACTGCCTTTTTCATGTAATTTATTCTTTTTTTACCTCTTAAAATCATAAAATATCACTTCCTAAGAAAAATTTTCACTTGAAATGCAGGTTCTGATGCCCTATATTAGAATGTCAGGGGCAAAAATATTTTGCCGCCAACCTTATATTTACTAAAGAGGAGCAAAAATGGATATCAATCAATTACTTAATGAACTAAAAGAAACCTATTCTTTTTCCAATGCAACATACACCCAGACACCAGGGGAGACCATGACTGACTTTGTATTCTGCCTGACCCAGGACCAGATCACCCGGTTCATCCAGAAAGCCAGCCGCCTGACCTCCATCGTAGAATCCTGCGCAAATATGATCAGCATCTGCGAACCAGGTTTAAAAGATACCTTAATGGCAACTACCATCCGCTGTATGGGAGCAAACGAGCTGCATATCCGCACCTGTGATTCCATGATCAAAATGCTGATCCAGTCTCTCTTTGATTAATGGGTAGTATAACACAATTTTTCGCAAAAATGCTCATTGTAAAAAAGCTTTCATAAAACCGTAAATATTTTTAGACATCCCCTTATAAATGATGTACAATATATGTATCTATACTATGCACGATCCATATTCAGTAAACTTGTATACTCATCAATGTACTCTCGGAATCTTTTTGTACTTGATTTTGCGAGAAGATTTTTTGTCAATTGTGCCCAAATTTCTGAGGCGTACGCGGTGCGTACGGTGATGAAATTCGGGTGCAACTGGCGGAAAATCGGCCGCAAAGGCAAGTGCAGGAAAGACTCCAAGAGTACATATTATAGAAAGGGGATATTTTTATGCAGAAAAAACACTTGCGTATCCTGGCAACAGCAACCTGTTTAAGTGCAGGACTGGCATTTTCCGCCTATGGAGAAGAGGCCATTTCCTCTGTTCCGCTCTCCTTTAGCTGGGATGGTGCCCCCAAAGGCGGAGAAATGGTAGGCACACTGACCGCTTCTACCACCAGCAAAGCCTTTATTGTAGAAGGAAGCGAATACTTAAAAGATGATGATACCTGGACCTACGGTGAATGGCCCTGTGCTGAGATTGAACTTTCCGCAGCAGAAGGCTACCATTTTTCCAGACCAAACCGCCGTACCTTCTCATTGTCCGGCTGCAATGTCCAGTACAAGAGCGCTGAGATCGACAGTGACGGAAGTACCCTTATCCTGCAGGTCTACTTATCCCGTATCGGCGGCCAGCTTCCAAAGATCACTGACCTTTCCTGGAGCGGCAAAAACGCTGTATGGGACAGCATAGAAGGAAGTGACAGCTACGAAGTATGCCTGAAAAAAGACGGCAGGACACTTGTGACCATAAACTCTAAAGGAACCTCCTACGACTTCTCTGACTACATCAACATTGCCGGCTCCTATACCTTCACAGTCCGTGCCGTCACTACCGCCAGCAGCCAGAACAGCACCTGGTCCACAGGTTCTGAACCTTACATCCTCACCTTAGAAGATGCCTGGTACAGTGACAACGGCATCTGGAAACAGGTAGGAAATAAATGGCGTTTCGTCTATACTGATGGCTCTTACCCCACCTTCAGCTGGCGCCAGATCAAAGAAAAATGGTACTACTTTGACGGAAACGGCTATATGGTAAGCAATTGCTATGTAAAATCCCTTGCTGAAAATCTGTATTACCGGATCGGAGAAGATGGTGTGTGGGATGAGACCGGGGATACATACACTCCCAACCGGGCGAAATACACTGTTTATTAAAATAAATCAAAAATATACTGATAAAAAACGAGGATATATACACCATGAGATGGAGTCACTTATTCAGCAGCACAATCCGAAACCGGGGATTTCTATATTATAAAAATGGACATGTAGAAAAAGTCCACAAAGCAGGCAACACTTATACTGGAACCGTAACCGGTTCCAGTTCTCATATCTACCAGGTCACGGTCACGGTAAAAAATGATGTGGTCCGCTCCATGTCCTGCACCTGTCCCTATGCCCAGGGCAGGATCGGTTGTAAACACGAAGCGGCTGTTTTATACATGATCGAACAGGAACCTGAACTGATCCAGGACTCTGGTCCTGCAAAACCAGAAAAGCCGGATCCGCCTTTAAATCCCCTTATTTTAGATCAGCTTATGGCATCTCCCGGAAAATACACCTACTTTCACCCGGAAGAAATGGGAAAGTCCCTTCCCATCACCACTTCCATGTGGGAAAAGGCACTGGATTTTGTGCGTGAAGGCAAGCTTAAATTAAGCAGCATGAACACCACATTTTCCGGAGGATACTACTATTCCCAGGATGATTCCCTGAAGCTGGATATTACCGGCAGCTTTCCCAAATCTGAATCTTCCTACCGGCCAGAAGTCAGGATGACCTGCGATTCCACCCATATCCTCCAATGTAACTGTACTTACAAAGGCTGCAATGCCCATTATGACATTGGATCTCGTTTCGGTGCAAAGATCCCCTGTATCCATGGTCTTGGGCTGTATTATCTTGCAGGTTTAAAAATTAAAAAAGAAAAGCCCGGTGATGCCACTGACCGTGGTGGTCAGGATTTTCTCAGCCGCTTTCAGATTTTTAATATTCAAAATAAGCTTTTGGACATTGCAGACCAGCTTCCTGGAGAAACATTAGAATTAGAGGCCCGGCTTAACGATAAATACTTTGATGGGCTGACTGTTTCCTTCCGTATTGGCACTAAATCCCTGTATATAATTAAAGATCTGACACACTTTGTAGATCAGATGGAGAAAAAGGCTGTAGCCCCATTCGGCACAAAAACCACCTTAAAACTGGGAGAAGAATACCTTACAGAACAGGGAAAACGCTACTATGCTTTCATAAAAAAATACATTACCGAGCAAAACAGATACAATGCTTATTACCGCCATTCACCTGGCCAGTCATATTATGCAGAAGAGATAAAACAGGAACTGCCTCTCTTTGGCCAGCGCATTGACGATCTGTACGAAGCCATTGGAAATCACACAATAGAGCTGTCCTCCTATGACAGTTCCAAAAAGAAGAAAGAAATGCTCACCTGCCGCGATGCATCTCTCCCTCTTTCCTTAGAACTGTCACCTGTGTACACAGTAACAGGCTACTCAGCACCCTTGACAGATGCCAGTGAAGATTCACTGCCATTTGATGAATATTTCGATGGCATCTGCGTAACCGGTTCTCTCCACGAAACCATTAACGGTGCAAATGCTTCTTATTATGTAGCGCCACCTTATTTTAACCGCATTTCCAAGGACCGGATAAAAGAGATCGCTCCACTGGCAGCTATGGCTTATGACGGCCAGCTTCAATTCACCATCGGCCGCCGTAATCTGTCTCAGTTTTACTATAAAACACTGCCATGGATGCGAAGCATTGCAGACGTAGACGAATCAAAGCTGGGCGAAATACAGCCTCTGCTTCCCCCAAAAGCCCATTTTTCCTTCTATCTGGACACAGAAGAAAACAGGATCAGCTGTAAAGCAGAAGTTTCCTATGGTGAGCAGTTCACAGCTCCACTGGTTAAAAGAGAGCTGTCAGAAATATTACCGGAAACCTTCCGTGATCCAGACCGGGAATTTGATGCTGCACAAACCGTCTTAAGCTACTTTCCCTTTACAGAAGCAAATGGCCGTTACCACAGCGAAAAAGACGAGAGTTCCATCTTTGAAATTTTAACTGAAGGCATAGATCGCTTCCTCTCACTTGGCGATGTTCATACCACAGACCGCTTCCGCAGGATCACCATCCGCAAAACACCAAAGCTTTCCGTGGGCATTTCCCTGGATAATGGCTTACTGGACCTGTCTATTTCAGCAGAAGGCATTTCCAACGAAGAGCTGCTGGAAATCCTGAAAAGCTACCAGAAAAAGAAGAAATTCTTCCGCCTGAAAAATGGGGATTTTCTGAAATTAGAAGAGGACGCTGAAGACAATCTTCTCATACTGGAAGGTCTGTTCGATCAGCTGCAGATCTCCCCAAAAGACTTTGTAAAAGGGAAAATGCACCTTCCGGCTTACCGGGCACTGTACTTAAACCGTCTGATAGAACAGTCCGAAGAACTGTATACACAGCGCGACCGCCATTTTAAACAGCTGATCCGTGAATTTAAATCTGTTAATGACACTGACTTTGAAGTGCCAGAACATTTAAAAGCCACCATGCGTAATTATCAGTCAGACGGATATAAATGGATCCGGCTTTTAGACCACTTTGGCTTTGGCGGTATCCTTGCAGATGAAATGGGTCTTGGAAAAACCCTTCAGGCCATTTCTGTCCTGTCTGCCTGTAAAGCAGAAAATGGACACTGCCATACATTAGTAGTAACTCCCGCTTCTCTTGTATACAACTGGTGCGAAGAAATACATCGTTTCGCCCCAAAATTGCAGGCAGCTCCAGTAAGCGGCACCCAGACAGAACGGCAGCTGATCCTTGAAAAGCAGAGGGATTACGATATTCTGGTCACATCCTATGACCTTTTAAAAAGAGATATCGAGCAGTATGACGCACTGAAATTCGATTTCCAGATCCTGGATGAAGCGCAGTATATTAAAAATCACACTACAGCCGCTTCAAAAGCCGTAAAAGTGATCCATAGTAAGACCCGGCTGGCATTAACCGGCACTCCGATTGAAAACCGCCTCAGCGAACTGTGGAGTATTTTTGATTATCTCATGCCTGGTTTCCTGTATAAATATGAAACCTTTAAGAAAAGCTTTGAGACACCTATTATAAAAAACAAGGATATGGCTGCATCCGAAAGACTCCGACAGATGACTGCTCCCTTTATCCTGCGCCGCCTGAAAAAAGACGTTCTCCGGGATCTTCCGGAAAAACTGGAAGAAGTACGCTACGCAAAACCGGAGAAAAAGCAGCTGGATCTGTACAACGGCCAGCTGGTGCATATGCAGAAACTGCTAAAAAACCAGAACGAAGACGATTTTAACAAAAACAAGCTGAAAGTACTGGCTGAACTTACAAGGATACGCCAGATCTGCTGCGACCCGTCCCTTTGTTTTGAAGACTACAACGGCGGTTCTGCCAAGCGGGAAGCCTGCATGGAGCTGATCGCAAGCGCAGCTGAAAGCGGCCACAAAATGCTGGTATTTTCCCAGTTTACTTCTATGCTCGAATTGCTGGAAAAAGACCTGAAAGCATCCGGTCTCTCCTGGTATAAAATAACCGGCTCCACCCCAAAAGAAGAACGTATCCGTCTGGTAAAAGCATTTAACGAAGACTCTGTTCCTGTTTTCCTGATCTCCTTAAAAGCTGGCGGAACCGGTCTGAACCTTACCGGTGCTGACATCGTCATCCACTACGATCCATGGTGGAATCTGGCAGTCCAAAACCAGGCTACTGACCGCGCCCACCGCTTAGGCCAGACCAAAACCGTTACTGTATACAAACTGATCATGAAAGACTCCATTGAAGAAAAGATCCTCAAACTACAGGAAACCAAAAAAGACCTTGCCGATGAGATCCTAAAGGGTGAAAACGGAAACCTTGGAAGCCTGAGCCAGGAAGAACTGCGGGAATTGATCGGGTAATCCTATCAGCGCCAAAGTTTTATTCTTGCATATCTAATATTTTAAAAGCAGTTGTCTGGAACACTACTTACTTTTTCAGATAACTGCTTTTTGATACATGTTATGCTTTTTCTATTTTATCCACATAAATCTCTGAATTAAGCATTACTCTAAAAGCTGCATTATCCGGATTTACGAAAATCCCCATTTTGCGCCCCTTTCACATTTAAAATGCCATTCGTAATTCTTTTTTGCTCTTCCTCAGATATTCTCCTACATATTTCCTAAAATCCTGATATTTAATCATTTTCAACCCATACAAGATGGTTCGATACCAATATAACGGCAAAATATGCCATTTCTTCGTCTTTAAATATTTTCTGCAAAAATATATCTCACTGCAGATATTACAGGTATAGGCAAATGCCTTCACTTTTTCCGTACTGTTTCCATGAAGATGATGGACTGCTTTCACGTAAATTCTCAATTACCCTATCCAATATTTTCTTCGGATTGCTCCATCCATCCTCACTAAAACTACGAATTAATGGAATTAATTCTATTAATGGGTTTATTCCAATATCACCACGCAATGAGCGAACTGCATCAAAATATATAACTTCCGTCTCCGATCCCCTCATATATAAGAAAATATTGCTTTCTGACTTCATCTGATTTTAATACTTTTGTTCTCTCTGCAAATGTTCTCTTTTCTCGCATACATTATCCCCTTTCACTAACAGGAAATACCGTACTAAATATCGGAACACCTCCATATCTGCCTTCTAAATAGGCCTTATCAATTTTCTGATCAAATCGTGTATTATATTCTTCCAAAGAATAAATATCACTTTCACCTGAATTTCTTTTATTTACAAACCAGATTTCATCACGTCGCAGCAGATCAAAATCCAATAGTCTCGACTCATGGGTTGTCACTATTAGTTGTATATTTCTCTTTGCCGCTAATTGCAAAAATGTGTCTACAAATTTATACGTTAAACTTGGATGCAGACATCTGTCTAATTCATCTATCACATATGTCTTATTCTCTTCTGAAAGCAAAACTACTAATAAATCCAAAATACGTATTGTTCCATCCGATTCCTCAGATATATTAAATAAAACATTTTCTTTTCCATGAGAAAACTTTATCGTCTTACACTCAACTTTCTCATTCCTATCTATAGTCAGTATGAAAAAATCTTTTGAGGACCGCATTACAACGCTAAATCCCTTAGCATTCTCATCATTCTTCATTTCTACCGTTTTTTTCTCAATTTCCGAAAGTATACTCTCACGAATAGCCTTTGGAATATTTCCTAACACTTTCTCTGGTGCCACATCTACCATTTTAAAACCTGTAATACCCGTTCCAAATGCAGAAATCATTCTGTAAATTTCTTCAACATTTTCGCTTTCTGCCAAATATGAATAATCTGAGATCAAAGTATTTGGATAGTTTATATCCAGATTAACCTTTATCCATCTGTAAACATCTTGGAAAACAGCTGCTTCATCATATTGTTGATACAATGTTTTTTTATTCTTATTCATAATAGAAAGGAATAATACTTCACTATCTTCCTGAATATCCTCAGCATACATTTTCAATTTTTCAATTAATCCCTTATCCCGCAGTGTATCTCCTATTTCAAACGTTCCATCTTCAATATTCCTGCTAAAAATCAACTTTTCTCGATTATCGCTTGTAAGCTCCACCAACCATTCTGAAATATATTTGCCTTGGTTTAAAATCGTTTCAAACCCATACGCAAAATATTTATCTCCCAGCATGATTTCTACTTCAAAATAGCTTGCCTTTTCCCTATTTGCCTCATCTACTTTACAATACATATCTGTGTATCCTACAGGGAATCCAAATAAAACTATTCGCCTCATGTAATCCATAGCTTTCACCAGATTGGACTTTCCTGAAGCATTTGCCCCATAAATTGCTGCAAATTTTAATAACTTTATTTTTTCATTATCATATACATGTTCTTTTTTATTCCTTACTTTTCCTGCAATCATAGAAAACTCTTCTGAGCCACCGTCTTCTCTTTCAGCAAATGACAAGAAATTTTTTACATTAAATCTGATCAGCATGATTTCTCCCTTTCTCTTCTAGTTAAAAGTTATTTTTTCGTTTTTATTATAATATTATAACCATTTTTAGCCATAAATTCTACTGCAAATGTGATTTTTTCACTTTATTTTATAATAAAAAATAGAACCCAAAAGTCTAATTTAAAACTTTTGAGTCCCACATATACTCATACATCTATAATAAGTCTTTCCCCAACTGCATTATAATCACTTTTGGAGATTTTCTTTAAAACTTTTGCAGCTTGTACTGGATTTTTCTGATATAATGCCTTTAACAAAAACAAACTATTATTGCATGTAATTCCACAGGCACTTCCTATCTTTCTGAGGAACAGATCATCACAGACATAAACGGCCTTTTCTCGTTTTGCTAATATCATTGCATCAATTTGATTCCTAGATAATTTAAATACCGAACGCAGCCGATCCATATCGCATCCCTCCAGAAACGGAAATTCCAGTACCTCTTGATCTGTAACACTGCATTGTTTAAAATTTACTGCAATCTTCAGAATTCGTTCCCATCCATCTACCTCTTCTAAATCAGGTTTAATCAGAATAATCTCTCCATCCGCCGTCTTACTTACACTTCCTGGTGAGATAGCTTTCATCCTTTTTTCTTCTTCCAATCGATCTCGCAAAAATGTAATCAATGAGTCTGGTACTAAAATATTTTGCCATGATAATAAAGCTATATCCACATTTATCCATGTGCTCGATGTTCTGTTTCGAGAAATATCCGCGGTCCAAAATAAAACCAACTTTCTTATATCCATATCCCTGTGCCTTATTCAGCATCAGTTTGAGCTGCGATATATCTACAATACTACCCGGATATTTTTCATAGAATAAGGGTTCCCGGTTATTCACATCATATCCCACGGCATAGTTAAATACAGGAAATCCTATATCAACCTTGGGCTTTCCATACTCTACGATCTCGACATCACCAGCCTGGCTGTTTTTGTTTGTGGAATCGTAGGATATATATTTTTTTTTCACGATGATTTCTGGAACCGTTCCATTCATTCAGAAAACCGGCATTCTGATCTTCCGTGACTGACTGGAGAAAAGCAGAAACTGTAGAATCGCTGTATATCTTCATATTTTGTGTAAACAACGGGTGATTGTAAGCGTAATCCGGATAATACTGACTTGCATTATCTTCTGTAATTATGGAATACACTGCAAGATCCAGAAAAAGACCAAGATCACGATCCTTGAAATACATTCCCAGTATTTCTTCCAGTTTATAGTCCTTTATAATCTTTCTCATCACAATAAAAGCACCGGCACGCAGACAACTGCTTCTTGTGCTTCGGTAATCAGAGATTGGCAGCTCTGCATTTGGAAAGTACGTCAGATAGTTCTGGTTTGGCCGGAACATATCCGGCTTTTCCTTCGAACGTTTCCCTATAGTCGCACGCTTTGGATATGTGAACTTCTTTTCCCATATATAAAATATAACCTATCCAGCGTTATTTTTCAGTTATATTATTTTTTCTTTCCTTCCACCATATAACCGCCCATGCAGCTGCTCCGACAACAGAAAGACAGATTCCCGCCTTCAAGCCCGGAACATGATACCTCATCTCAATGGTATTTTCGCCATTTTCTAATGGTAAGGACATCATACAGTTACCAACCAGTTCCGGCTTTATCTTCTTCCCATTTACCTTAACAGACCATCCCTTATCATAAGGAACGGATAAATATAACCGGTCCAGATTCTGGGGATTCTTAACTGTTCCTGTAATAGAGCCATCCTGGATCAGCAAGCCATCTTCCCTTCTGTCCTGGATTTTTTGTGTCACCTTTTCCAGCTCATTCAGATCAGTATAATAAAAGCAGGCACTTTCCACCCGGTTTTCCATATTGTCACCATCAATATGCACATGAGTAGAAGGTGCATCCGGCTGCTGAGGAATATATACAACTCTTGGACAGAGCCAGGTATTGTAAAGAGTCACATACTGATCATCTACATAGACCTTACCACCATCCTTATCCTTCATATTGAAATATCCATATACCGGATCATCCATATGCTTCACATCATAACCTACCGTATTGGAATCTGCCTTTGGCTCTGCCTCGATTCTTTTATTTACCTGTACATTTTGTCCTGACAAATAACTAAATAGCTGATTCTGGTACAAGAACTCATCCTTTTCCTCTGAATCCGGTAACATATTAGATGACTCATATGTAAATGCCACAGGCAATGCATAAGGGTTATAATACACAGACTTTCCATTTCCCGGTTCAATGTTCTCTAACTTTTTCAATCCAGGAATATCATAAGATGAAAGTACATACTTCACTCCCAGAATACTGTCTGCTCCCAAAACAGATGTATTTACAACATTCATAACATCTCCACAAATAGCATATCCCATCTGTTTCATAAAAAGGAGCTGATTTCGATCTGGATCTGAAGTATAACCGGAAATAGATTTATAATTGTATGCAATTCCCTCATTATAATTGGCAGTCAGTTTATTTCCATCTACATCTCTCGTGCTTGTTTGATTTATTCTGTAAAAGCCTCCATCCTGCTGCTGCAATTGGCCGATCAATTTCATCTCATCTTCCGCATATTGGGTAAAGTGTTCTACTCCACCATCTAAAGTCATGATCAGTTTAGCATTATAGACAAGTTCCGTAGATACAGTGACCGCCATCAAAAATATCACGATTCTTTTAACAGACACCCTTTTCGTCCAGAAAAGAATATCTGTAAAAAGCATTGTTGCAATAAAAGCAAGCACTGTCATATAGACATTAAACGGTTTTCCCAGCGGTTTCACATATTCCATAAAAAATAATACAAGAACCGCCACTGCTGTTGCCTTCCACATCAATGCCCTTGTATTCGTTTCCTGATCTTTAACAGAAAAAAATTCAGCAGCTATCACGATCAGCGTAATGATTCCAATATAAGAATACCGATACCAATAGCTTCCTACTACCTTCAACAGGCTAAATCCCCAGACAAACACCGGAATATAAAATAATGATAATACAAATACAATCAGTATACTGTGAAGAATTTTTTTATTTCTATCAATCTTTTTGCATAACATATAAGCTATACAGCCGATCACAGCCAAGCTTCCGCAATATAAAGAAACACTTCCATATTCACTTCTGGAACCCAATTCAAATCTCTGGATAAAAGAGAAAATATTTCCCCATCCATAGATCCCCAAAATAGGGATCCACTCTACATTGCCTTTTCCATCTGACATAGCCAGCGCTGCCGGAAGAAAAAGAAATGCCCCGATCATTAAAGCAGTTCCCATAGCAATACAATAGCGAACGATATGATCCACCATCTTTTTAATGTTTGATCTTTCAACAGGTGTTATAAGCAGCACCTCATACATAAACCAGAGAACAGAGAACAGAAAATCAATAGCAGCGGAATACCAGTTAAACACCAAAGCAATTCCTGCTGCAGCCATAAGAAGTGCCTTTTTATTTTCATTTACAAGCTGGTGTACTCCCAATAAGATCAATGGGAGCATATACACGCCATCCAGCCACATAATATTACTTGCCTGTTCAATATTATACTGCATCATGCCATATCCCAGGGACAATGCCATTACGACTGCAATTTCAAGATTTTTAAAACGATTTCTTAAAAAAATACTGCAGGTCATAGAAGCCATAGACAATTTTAAAATTACTATTACAGTAAAAAATGCCTGCAGCTGATCTTTTCTAAAAAAAGCTACCAGAAGATTAAACGGAGAAGACAGATAATAGGCAAATACAGCTATATTATTTCCACCCAATGTCCGGTTAAAAGTATAGCCTATTTTTTGAGTTCCATTTAACACATCCTTTAAATATGCAAAAAAATCCAGATACTGGATCTGAGCATCCATGATCGCCATAGATCCCTTGCTTCCAAAAGGGACGATCCCCTTTAAATAGCATAAGACCACCATAGAAATGGCTGTGATCATAAATACTGCGCTATATAATACTGTCTTTGTTTTCCTTGTCATTTGCAAACCTCTTTTTCATACCTGCTAAAAAGCACTGCAAAGCTAAGTCCTTCAGTCTTGCCCGCAGTGCTTTTCTTTATGCCACGATCACACCGATCACATCTATATTCACATTTTTAGCCAGTTCAATTTCCTGGGCAATAACAGAATATTTAGAATTTCCTCTCTCCTCTACCAGGATCACACCTTCTGCCTCAGCCAGCTTTCTGCGTGCAGATGCACTTTCCACCAGATTCCTCTCACATACGATCTGTGTCTGTGGAAGTGCTGCTTTCAGATGCCCGCATACCTGTTCCATCTGCTTCTCAGACGCCAGACCTGTTACAAACAACGCTTTCTTTCCCTCTGCGTAGTTAGCAGCATTCGCCTCGATCATCTCATAGACCACAGCATCCGGCCAGATCTTATCACCACCGGCAAGACGGCGCAGCCAGCTGTCAATAAAACCAAATACCCGTTTCTCAGGAACAACAGAAAATGCCCCAAGACTCTTAATACGGAAACGATTAACGATCTCCTTATCAGAAGTGACCTTATCTCCCATGATATACATACCGGCTATCACGCATACAGAAACAAATCCACCTGCCAAAAATCCTAAAATCACATACTTTGCAAGTCCCTGTGAAGCACCGGCAACTGCATTTTCAGCTACTGGTTTTTCCAGACCATCCAGACTGGTCTTAAGATCTTTCTCAGATTTCTGAAGAATGGCTATATTATTACGTGCAGACTGCTGTTGGTTCAAAAGATCTTTATCTACCTGTTCACCGTTTGACTGGCCAAGAAGACGGATCACATGGGCTTTCAGCTCAGTTGCAAATCTTCCATGCAGTTCCTCTGCCTGATTTAAAACAGCCTTCAAAACCTGTTCCGTGTATTCACTATCAGCCCCAATAACCTCAATATGAAGAATGCCTCTTGCTGCAGCTGCATCCTGCATTGCAAACACAAAGCCTGCTTCACTGTTTTCATACGTCCCTAAACTGTTGCTTACACGGATCGTCTCTCTTACATAACGCCCCTGTGAATCTTTCATTTCCGCTATTTTCTGAATATAATCCCCATTCTCAAGGCCATATTCATACGCCTTTAAAAGACTTCCCATTCCTCGGTCTCTTATATCAGAAATTTCCACCAGTATATCCGCTGAAGAAAACGCCTCTTTATACGGATTGATCTGCATCAAAGGTGCCTCTGCAAGATAATGGTTCTGTTCATCCATACTGTTTTCCAGATTTTCAATGGACGTTTCTATAGCCAGTTTTTCTCTTTCATAATTGTCCAGTTCTTCCTGGTAGCTTTCTGTCTGAGGCAGATCCGTCTGCTGTGTATTTCCCTTTACCGCCTTATATCCGCCTAAAAGGGCTGCGCCGATCACTGCTGCCAGAAGAAGGATCCGCCATCTGTATAACAATACAAATAATAAATCCTTCAGGTCGATCTCCTGTTCATAGTCCTCTGTGTACATCATGTTCTCCTTTAATATATATTTTCATAGTCACCGTTTTCTGTCATCTGGAACCCTTACCGGTAATAACAATTCCCACTGTCAGCAAAAGGATCTTAATATCCTTTAAAATGCTCCAGTTGTCAATATACTGCATATCCAGCTGCACTACCTCATCAAAATCCTTAATATCACTGCGGCCACTTACCTGCCACAAGCCAGTAAGCCCCGGAGTCATACTCAGGCGGCACTTATGCTTTGCTTCATAACGCTCAAACTCATCCACAGTCGGCGGCCTCGTTCCCACCAGACTCATATCACCTTTTAAAATATTCCAGAACTGCGGAAGCTCATCAATACTGGTCTTTCGGATAAATCTGCCCACTTTGGTAATGCGGGGGTCATTTTCCATCTTAAACATCAGGCCATGAACTTCATTCTTTGCCATCAGTTCCTTCTTTCGCTGTTCTGCATCCTGATACATAGAACGGAACTTATAAAACGTAAAACGGCGTCCATTCTTTCCAATGCGGGTCTGTCCAAAAAATACGGGCCCCGGAGATTCCAATTTAATAGCCGGTGCAACAAAAATAGTAGCAATTCCAAGGATCACCATACCAACCAGCGCACCTGCAATATCCAACAACCGCTTCAGGATCAACTGCCTTGTAGAAATAACATTTCTGGCAAAAGTAACGACTGCATATTTTCCTACCTGGTTTAAATTCTTATTCCCATGGCTTAACAGATCAAAAGCATCAATATTTACATCTACAATAACACCCATCTGCTCCAATTCAGAAACCCATTCCTTTAAAGTATCACTCCTGATCCCATCTGTATAAGCAATAAATACTTCATCGATCTCATTATGGATCACATAATCTAGCAGCGTTTCTTTCGAAGCCACCACCGGATAACCCATAAACTCCATACCGGTTTCATCCTTATCCAGAAATATCAGGCCACTGAGCACACGGTTCCATTCCTTATAAGCGATCAGATTGTCGATCAGTGCCCCTGCTTTGCCAGAACTGGTCACAAGCAGCAGATGGCTGCTGTATTTGCTGTATTTATAAACACGGGTCATATACTGCTTGAAGCAGATCCTTCCTATATACATAAGGATCGTATCAGATACAACAAAATAACAAAATACCAGTCTGGACAGCTCCGTACTTCTATGCATCGCATAAAGAAGGATGATCCAGCAAATAGACAATGCTATTTCCAGCCTGACTACACTTACCAGTTCATCAAAATAGCCTCTTCTGAAAAAGTGATGATTAAAATTTACAAATACGTTAATTAATATGTACAGCAGGCACATGGTCACTACCAGCCATACCTGGTCTCCATGCTGAAAGGCTCCATACAATCTTCCATACCGGATTCCGAAAGCCAGAGCACCGCTGCACAAAATGCAGAAAATATCGATCAGCCAGATCAGCATATTTTCCATATTTCTTCGCTTTTGGTACATTCAACTCTTCTCCCCTGTTTTTCTATAACCTGCAGATTACGTAAAAACACCAAAATCTGCGTTAAACATGGGTATTATAACATATATCAGTCAAAAAGAAATGTATATTCCCTTAAATTTGTTTTTTTTTGAAATTAAATATTTCCAGATTTCCCAGATATTTTTCCTTTAAAAAATAATCTTGATTTAGTTTCTGATTCGTACTACAATTATTGCAACTGAATATTAGTTGCAGTAATTGTAAAGGTGGTGATCCATTGTAAATGTCTAAAAAAGATGACCTATTAAAAAATTATGTCGAAAACCAAGTCCGAAAAACTTCACTACCAGAGAACTTGATGCATTAATGCGTCTGTGTGACTGTGAGAAATTTTCTGGCGGAAGAGGTTCTGGCATTGGTTTTGTACATAACAAAACCTTAAAAATACTACAATTTGACCAGCCTCATCCTGGAAATGAATTGTACCAATACCAGATCAAAAAAACGATACAATTCTTAAAGGATATTGAGGAGATAACAAATAATAATCCTTAAAACAATTTTATATCTATAAACTGCTGCAGAACTCCCCATATGATCCGCAGCAGCACAATGATGAAATGATGATTCTATATAATACAAATGGCTATTTTCATTCATAAATGCTTTACAGTCCGAATATATTTTTAATACTAATAAATTTTTATTATATGATTTTGATGATTTTGACTGAAAACAGAATACGCCATACATACGAGGTATAAATATGAGTTCGATGCTAGAATATAAAGGGTACCACGCATCTGTAGAATATGATGCAGAAGATAATATATTTGTGGGAGAAGTATTTGGCATTACTGATTCTTTAAATTTTCATGGTTCATCTGTAGAAGAATTAAAAGAGATGTTCCATCAATCTATTGACAATTACTTAAGTTTATGCGAAAAAATAGGGAAAAATCCTGACAAAGAATTTAAGGGAACTTTTAACATAAGAATATCCCCTGAAATGCATAAAAAAGCCGCATTAGAAGCTGCCAGACAAAAAATAACTTTAAACCAATACATTACACAGGCAATCAAACAATCCTTTGAACCAAAAGAACCAACTAAAGAAATGATCATCTACATGCCATATGAATTAAAACAATCAATATGGCATGGGTATTCAGACACAAATCTTACATCACTATACAAAAATGAACCAACATGGTCAAAAAAGGAGAGTTTCAAATATGCAGGAAACTAATGCCAAAATTTTAAAACAACAAATCACGAATACTAATATTAATATATCACAGGACTTAACAAAAAAATTTGGATTGACTGTAAAATATCAGGCAGAATTAAGGCCCCCAAAAAATGAAGAAGAAAAAACCCTTCTGCTTAAAGTTAAATTAAATATTTCTTCTAAAGACGAAGCCCTTAAAATAGAATTAATTGCAAATATTATATTCGAATTAAGCTCCACTCCTGAAGATTATGATAAAATTGCAGAAGAATTTCTTGTTCCAATGACCAGAGAATCTCTACTCAATTCTTTAGATGATATTTTAGTTTCCATGGGCTATGGAAAATTAGAATTAGCCGCCAAAATACACTAAATATTTCATTACATCAAATAGTTCCTTTCCTTATTATAATGATTAAAAAACATTTCAATAAGGAAAGGACATTCTTATGATCTTCAATCTTGAACAACAACAGCTTTACACATCCAAATTTCTCAATGCTCTCTCTGTAGAGCGTAACCTCTCTTCCAAGACCATATCAGCTTACCGCTGCGATATCAACGGGCTTCTAACCTGGTTTCATTCACAGAATTTTGCAAACATCAATGACTCTTCTATTTCTTCCTATTTTCTGTACTTACAAAAAGAACGCAGCCTGCAGGCAAAATCCATCCGCCGGAAATACGTTGCTTTAGGCCAATACTTCCATTTCTTAAAACTGGAATACAATATCAACGAAATCTTTTTCCGCTTTACATCCCGTAAATTCCACATCCCCAGAAATCTTCCAAAAACTTTAAGCAATCAGGAAATCAAAAACCTTATATCAGTTTCAGCAGCTGAATACCAGGATTCCACTTCCGACTACAAGCGCCGCCTAAACACCCGTAACATGTGCATCATCGAACTGCTCTTCTGCCTGGGACTTCGCATTGGCGAAGCCGCTTCCCTGAACCTGGATGACTACTGCCAGGAAGACTGTACTATCCTGATCCGCGGAAAAGGCAGCCGGGAACGACTGCTATTCATCTCATCTCCCATTGTATGCCAGAAATTAAACCTGTGGATACAGACCCGTCTGGAAATGTCCCCCACTACCACTGCCCTCTTTATCAACCGGTATGGAGATCGCCTAAGCATCTACAGCATCGAAAACATATTTTATAAATACCGCGACCTGTCCAATATCAACCCAAATGCCACACCTCACTATCTGAGACACAGCTTTGCAACCCAGCTTCTAAACAATGGCGCCGGGATCCGGGATGTCCAGGAATTGCTGGGACACAGCAGTATTGTCACCACTCAAATCTATACAGAAATCTCCACTGCCCGAAAAAAAGAAGTCCTGATGAAATATAACGGACGAAACCGATTGGGGATGGAATAAACATAATCCCACTGGCATACTGTATATCTTTTGCCAGTGGGATTTCACTTATTACTCTTCTTTTTCGTATTTTTCTATCAGACACTGATGTTCTTTATTATCCTTATCATAATTAATTCCTACAAGCAATATGTTGCCTGTATAATTCAAAATAGATAATGGATACTTACGTTCTTTGATCTGCTGCATCGCAGTCTGCACCTTCTTATTCCATTTCAACTCAACAACTAATGCAGGATAGTCACCTCTATACTCTGGCTTAGGCAAAAAAACAAAATCTGCAAAACCTCGCCCTGCTGGCAGCTCACGAATCGGCTTAAAATAATACTGCATTGTACTCAGGTAAGCAATCGTTAAAACACTGCTCAGGGAATTTTCATTGTGATACTGAATAATTGAAACATACTCACCATGAATTTTTTCAATCTGTCTTGCAACTGTATCTTCATCCATATCCAATGTAGCATCCAGTAAATTTTCTGATTCTTTCCAAAATCCCAGCATCTCACTCCACGCTTTGCTTTCTACTGCAATCGTCAATTCCTGTCTTATTTCTTCATTCGGTACAAACGCCATTTTCCTGGTTTGATCATATCCTAAATAACCTAAATGGATCATATACGTCAATACGTCATCTTTACTTTGAATATTTAATATATCATTTTTAAACGTTGCAGTATTCACTTTCACTGCTGCACCAGAAAGCATCTCTATAATAGCTGTTTTCAAACCGTCATAATCCATATTAATAAGAGGTACAATCGCCTCATAAGAAGCAGTTTCAGACCAATAACTTTTAAATTCCCCCTTCTGCATCAAACTTATAACTGCTCGTGGATTATAAACCTGATAATCTTTCAGCAAATAGCCATCATACCACCGCTTTACTTCTTCAAAATTTTGATGATATTCCTCTGCTAATTTTTGAACCTCATCCTCCGTAAATCCAATATATTTAGCCAAAATACTTGGACTCAACATCGTAAATTCATCGAAATTATTCAGTGCTGACTGTGTTTTTTCTCTCTTTATTGGTAGAATACCTGTTAAATATGCTAACTGTATATATTTTGTAGGTTCTGTTCCTTTAAACATTCCCCTTAAAAAATTAATATACTCCTCCTGAACCTTTTGATTCGCTGCCTCATCACGAATCAAAACATCCCATTCATCGATAATTATAATAAATTTGTTTCCTGTCTCCGCATTGATCATTGCCAATGCTTCTGGTAATGATGTTGTTGATTCTTTCAATACATTAGGATAATATTCCCGCAACTCCTGAATCGTTTTTTCAGAAATATAAGAAACGATCCGTTCTGGTCCTCCAGCCGGTTCCATACACCATTGAATATCCAGATGAATCACATCATACTTATTCAAATGTTTCTTAAAATCCTCTGCCTCGCTGATTTCAAGCTCAGAAAACATCTTTTCGGAATCACAGCCCTTACTATAATACGCGGTAAGCATATTTGCTGTAATTGATTTTCCAAAACGCCGCGGACGACTGTTACATATAAAAGCATCCGTAGATGCCAAAACGCTATTAGTGTAATTAAGCAAACCACTTTTATCAACATAAATTTTTGCGTTCAATACTGCCTGAAATGCTGAATTATCTGGATTTAAAAACATTCCCACTCTCTTTCAACTCCTTCCTTAAAATATATTCGGTACAATGCGGACAGCATAGAAACAGATTATTCCAATCAAACATGAGATCTCTATCCGTTCCCCGATGTGCTCTTAAATGTTCCACTTCCACACTTTGCAGTTCATCAATTTCACACAAATAACATTTTCCATGAAAATCCGCATTTAATTGAAGAACTACATCTTGTTCCCTATAGTTTTTAGTTCCTTTTGCCTTTTCAATTGCAAGAGAAAAAGGTGCTACAGAAGAACGTTCTATTTTTACCATCCCTTATCCCCTCTTTGAAAATTCCAATTTTAACCGACTGTATTCTGAAGCAAATTCTATCGCTAAATAATCCGGAACTTCGTCCAGATAAAATTCCAACTCTGCTGCTTTTGCAAAATCTCTATCTGTTAATTCTGTTTTCTGAACAATTTTCTTATATTCCTCAAATTTTTCTCTTAATTCCTGAGATAAGCAATCTGCTTTAAAATATCCCTCCACAATCCCCTCATACGGAAGCTGTGTCAGACCTTCTTTTACCAAAGTATGACTTTCCAAATCATAAACAACTGCATTCGGCGTAGAATTTAAAATAAATGGAGAATGCGTTGTCAATACAAACTGAATATTAGGAAAAAGTTTCATTAAATATAGGAACGATTTTTTTCTGCAATGCAACATGTAAATGCGTTTCTATTTCATCAATCAGCACCAAGCCTTCTATAATCATATCGCCTATGAGCCTCCATACGCATGATCAAATCACCAATAATATCAAATACCGTTGCATATCCCATTGACATGGAATTAAAATCAAATGGCTCTCTATTATTTTGGATAATCGTAAACTGAAATGTTTCAATATTAAAATCCAGGCGCAAAGTCTTATCCTCATAAACCGACCGCAATACCTGCTCAAAACGTAAAAACCATTCTTTAATCTCGTTTGCGCGTTCTATATTGCCTTGAGCCAGTGCAAACGCCTCTGTACTTTTTAGATTCACCAAATACTTTACTAACTGTACACTCGGCCGTTCTTCCATCATATACACTGATTTAAGATCAACTTTTTCAATGTTTGGGGAAATTGCTACATTTATTTCACAGTCATCCCCATAATATGCCAAAATAAAATTCCCCTCCTGTTACTTATCTTTTAAATCTGCATATGACTGATACTCAGCTACTGCCCCACTCGTCCAATGCATCAAATCCTTTTTCCACATCTTCAAATAGTCTTTATTCTTCTGCATCTGGACTTTTTCTTCTTCATTTTAAGGTGTGGCCCTAAGAGACGCCTCATAAGAGGCTACACGAGCCCGGCATTTTTCTGGTGTTCCATAATCATTATTTGAAACTGCCTCTTGCATAAACTGTCCCAACGCTTTTAAAACACTGGTCTTTCCACTTCCATTTTTTCCTGTTAAGATCAAGGATTTACATTCTGTTTTTGAAAGTGGAATTATTATATCTTTCAAATGACGAACATTATATATATTTAATGCAGTCATAAATGTATTGCCCATCGCAACCTCCTTATGTTTCCCCAGTTCTATGCAACTTAATTATGAACTTAGTATAGCCTTTTTTTGAGGATAAGACAACTATTTAAGCTGCTATGTATAGCAATAATCATCTATACAGGTAAGGTCCAAATAATAGCAATTATTTGGAGTTTAGGG
>ERZ773248.452-NODE-452-length-52945-cov-160.805502_pt1 | contig 52945 bp, 52 predicted proteins | sample MGYA00580518_ERZ773248 | MGnify/ENA primary metagenome ERZ773248 (study PRJEB29015, sample SAMEA2737762) | human gut metagenome | biome: human gut; feature: human-associated habitat; material: faeces | place: China | collected 2012 ...
GAATAAGTGCATAACCATCGTTTCTACTGGCTATACACTTATTATACGAGGAGAAGGTAAATGATTGATTTATTGCTTGCATTGGTGGATCAGACTTTTGGTGGAACAAATTTGTATATTCCGACAATTTTAATGATGTTAGCAATTGGAATTATCTGCTTCACAAACAAGAATTGGTTACAGATGCCAAGATATATGCTTGGAACAGTTATAAGTGAGATAGCAGGAGTATATTTCTTTTTTGTGCTTGGATTTGGAATGCAGGTATTATGTAGAGAAACGAAGCCGGAAGCTAAAGAATTTTTGAAGAGTCTGTATGGAATCTTGTGTCTGATTCTTGGAATTATGATTATACTGGCGTATCGTTGCATACATATCTATTGGATCATGCGCAGGGAATTGAAAGTAAGCTGCTTGTATGCGCAACCGGAGAATTATGACTATAACTTAATAGAGGCATGGAAGCGTCTGGAAAAATTGCTGCCATCAAAGATGACGAAAAAACAAAAGGAAACCTATGAGCGGTATAAAATGTTTTTGCGGACGCAGATGGGAAGTTTTCATGCAAATGAATTGGAAATGAGAAGACGGGCAGAAGCAGGGAAAAAAGATACAGCGTTCAACCACCTGCTTTACTTTATCCAATATCAGAGAACCGGACATATAGAACAGGCAAATGAACAAATACGGAAGGCAGAGGTATTATGCAATGAAGAAACGGATATCACGATACGAAGCCAGATTCTGATTAACCGTGGAGTGGCCTATGTACTGACTAAAGCCTATAAGGATGCAGAGGATGCTTTTGAGAAAGCGATACTCTTTTGCGAGGAGAACGATTTACAAACGTCAGAATTGTGGACGATTTTGTACTATAATTATGTATTTAATAAGACGCGGTTGCATCAGCATATATCATATGAAGAATGGAAATCGGAACTGGAAATATTAAAAGAACATCTTGACATGAAAAACCCACAGGATTATATTGCTTATTGTTATGTAGAGCTGGAAATGTTACGCCAGACAGGTGAGGAACGTTCCAGACTGGAGAAAAATGTACAGGATATGCTGACGTGTATTGGGCAAAGAAAAATGCCGGACAGGAATCGTTGCATGTTTGAAACTTCAGTGGCACATGTCGTATGGTCTTCGAGACTGGATCCTGTTCATGTTTTGCAGGCACTGAATAAAGACAAAGAACTCATAAGGCAGTTGCCTATGCCAGCAAGATACCATTGCTATAAGAACATTCAGTCATTTTTCGAAGATCTGCACGGAGGTATCGTTAAAAAATATGCAGATTTGCGGGAAGATGCAGCGGAATATATGAAGCACCAGTCATTGGATGATTTGGAAAAATTTCGTAAGTCGCTTCCATCTGAGGCTGTATATGAGCGGTGTTTCTGTTTCGAAGAAGAAGCCAGATTGCAGAAAAACCACCCGCAGACCTACCGGTGGGAGAATGTGTTAGAAGAGCTTGAGAACGCAAGTAATCTGTATAAAGAAAATGGATTGGAACTTGAAGAACTCATGTGTAATCTTAACTTGATAGATGAGGCGTGCATTGCCCTTAATGTGGATGCATACGGAAGACCCATATACAAAGACAGGATGAAACATCTCATGGAAGAGGCAGAACAAATCCTGCCAATTCTTCAGGAACATCCAGTTATCAATGAGATTGCCTTACGCATGAGTTACTATGCGTATCGTATGGATGATTATGAAAAATGCAAAAAGTATTATGAAGAATATCGCCGGACAAAGCATCTGGTGTCGATTGAGCAATATGCGCCAGGACTCCATACATATTATATGGTTGTCAGTTTCGCGGTACGTGTGTTGTATGTCATTGATGCAATCAAGGCAATTCCATCAACAAGTGAGTTCCAGAGAAAAAATGCGTCCATCCGAAAGAACATCCAGAATTTTATGTCCGGACCAGCAGAAAAAGAATATGTTATTTTAGGCATACTCCTTGGTTTTACTGATATCGTTCTGTTAAAGCGGTTAATGTGGAAAAATGCACGGGATGGAAGCACGGAAGCGCATGTCTGGTTTGTGTTTTCAGACTTGGGCTTGGAAATAGATATTGCATATAATAATATTGCAGAAGATGCTGAAACAGATAGAACTTTCTTCATAAACAATCAACATCCGTTGGAAAATGGTCTCTCCAGATTTGCCAGTAAGAAAAGTGAACAAGGAAGATTGAGCGTTCCGCTGGTGCAGAAAGGAACATTCGGACTTGGCAACTTTGTGGAAAGTGAGCAGGCAGAGATGTTGGAAATACGTGATATGATTGAAAAATATTTGCCAGAAGCTTGTCCAACGATTGAGGAACTGAGATGGAGCTATAGGGATGTTATGTTTTCTGTTTCTGTGGATGCTAGTAATAAATGAGGAAATTGGTTATCGCATTGATTTGAAACAATTTGCAAACATTAAGGGTATTTATGTTTTCGAATAAGCCTATGAGTAGATTAGACAGAGATATTGATTATTTGTTACCACAGGATATCAGCGATTTTGCAAAAGATTTGGGGCATGATGGGGGGTGATTCATTGAATCGCGTCCCATTAATGGTCTTTGGACTTCATCGGGTGAAATCAGCCTAAGATGAAGTGCTTTTAAGATGTCTATTCCTTGCGGTACCACTTATGATGTGCAAGGTTAAATTCCACTTGTGCAGAAGAGAATTCCACCGTATAAATGGATGGTGGAATTAAACTTTGCAATTTTCAAAATTATAAAAAGAGAAGAAAAATAATGCTTTTTTGTGAAATAAGTGCTATAATTAATTACAGGATTATAGCGTTTGTTGAAAACTATGAGGCCGAAAGATAAATAGAAATTGTAAAGTTGGCAACAAGTGAAGGATAATCCTGTATTATCGTTCATAAAACAATTGAGCAATAAATGATTATGCCATCAAAAAATGTGCAAATTTCAAATAATATACGAAAAAGGTGCTAAATTGTATGAGTAAACTCAAAGAATATTCTGATACGTTTGAAACTCTGTCAAAATCCATTGTAAAATATTTGCTAAGAGACGTTGATACCGAAATCGTTCAGACAAAGTCAAAAAAAGATGGCGGTTATGATATTATTGTCAAATGTCAAGATGGAAATACTAGAAAATGTGCGCTATTCGAATGCAAATTAAGAAAAGCGAATTTAAATCTTCGTGACATTGCTGCTAATGTAATAATTGCATTTAATCATGGAGCTGTTTCTTTTATTGCTATTGCGAATTATGATTTTACAAAGCAAACAGGCGAAGAGTTGATTGATTTTTGCCAGAATGCAACATTAAATATCAAAATAATAATTGGCGCAGAATTAAAACATATTTTAAAGGAGAGCTGCATAGATATTACAGATGAATTGTATAGTTATATAAGTGAAAAGAAAACTATGCGGAAAAAAGAGTTTAAAGCATTACGCATAAATTTTGAGGAAGATATTATTCAGCAAATATTTCCGAAAAAAAGAAATTACAATTTAGAAAGTAATGTACTAATCGAAAAAATATTTCCTGATGAAATCACTTATATTTCAACAGCAGTACAAAGAGGAAACTTATTAGCAGTAACTGGCTATATGGGAGTCGGTAAGCATCAAATTATTTTAGAAGCATTTGAGAAGATAAATAAACGTATTATAACAATTGATGCAACATTGTATACAACAAGAGACTTGTTAGTATTAGATATGTTAGCAAAAATTTGGGGATTACCTACAACCAGAATGTTTTCTCTGTTTTCTAAAAAAGACATTGATGCAATAGTCGAAATGGTTGGAGATCAATACAACGAAAAGAATACTAGAGAATTACTTACGACTTTACTCAATGAAAATTATGAAGCTAAACAATTTTCTGAATGGAACAATGTATTGTTATGTAAGTATATTATTAATCTTCTGACGTTACATATAGAAAATATCGGATTTGTCATTTATATAAGAAAACTTCAGTTTGCAAGTCAAGAAATTTATGATTTTCTCATTTATTTTATTAAATATATAGCTGTTGAAAATATTGCATGCGTTATTACCTATGATATTCCAGAATATGCATTGCAAGATGGCAAAAAGCCACTTGATAAATTATGCTATATAGATCAATTTAATGAATATCCAATTAAACTTATGAGTAAAGATAGTGCTCTTCAATTTATACAACAAATGTATCCAAAGCTTTCCTGCCATGTGGCAAATATGATAATTTCTAAGGTGGGAACAAGATTTTATAATTTATCACATTTACTAAAGACTTTATTTCCTAATGGCAATACATATACATTAGATAACGGTACAATCATTCAAAAACTACAGTTTTGTTCGCCAAATAATGTTCCTAGTTTGTTATCGCAAAGTCTAATTTATTATAACCAGAAGTATTCCAATTTATTTAGGATATGCTATTTATTTGAATGTCAAGTACCACTTGAACTGTGCGATTATATTGATGCGTCGGAACAGAATTTGGATCTTTTGATTGATGCAGGAATATTCATTTGTGATTCTGGTCTGTTGACAGCGCAGAATGAATTTGTAAAAGATTGGATTATGCATGCATATTCTTACAACAGTCTGAGTATCCAAAATACTGCACGGCGATTGATAAATGATTCTAAGGAAATCACTTATAATATAGGGTATGTTAATATATATCGTGTACTTGGATATAATAAACAAGCTCTGCTTTTACTTGAAAAAAATATTAATATATTAAAAAAAGAAAGGCAGTATTCTATGCTGCGAAAAGGTTTACTTCAAGCAGTAGACATTGCAAATTCATTACATGATAGAATACAAGAAATTAAGTACTTAATAGAGCTGTTAGAAATAATAACCATTCAAAAGGAAATTACTACCGATGAAGCTAAAACTCATATAGATCGTTTAGATGATTATTCACAGAGTGGAATTTTACCTTCAAAAGAGGAATATGCACTTTCTTTTTTTAAGATAAAACGGGAATTCAAATTAGGAACATATACAAAAACCGAAAATGATACAATTAAACTTGCTGAAAGCTATTATGACAACTGTGTAAATAAGATTTATACAGATAATTCTAATGATTGGCTTGGACGAATATGCAGTTGTTATGCATTACTTATCAAATCTACACTTGGAAATGAAAGTGCTCTAAAAATATTTGAAAATGCCTTGGAAATATTTCCAACATCCTTTGATCTCCGAAGAGAATATTTGAGTCATATTGGATGTATGCAATTATTTGAAGAACCACTTAAAGCATTTGAAAATTATCAGCAGATACTCGATCTCTTTAAAAAGGAAGCTCCTGATTCGGCTGCACTTCCATTTCATGAATATGGAGATTTAGCTTTATGTCAATTGATAGCACATAATTTTGAAAAGGCTTGCCAGTTTGTAAAAGATGCTCTTGAAATTGGGTCTGCTAATGGAATATTAGATGAAGAAGGACGTTGTCTCAATATACGTGGATGCATAGAATGGTGCCAAGGAAAACTTCAAATGGCAGAGGCTAGTTTTCACGAAGCAATTACTATTATGCAATATTCGGAATATAATCATTACTTGTGGCGGAGCCAACTCAATATACTTCAACTTAGTCTAATAACCGGAAATTATTCTGATGAAAGATATTCAATACTGGAAATGGTATACACTAATTTTTTTAACCTTCTTGATACTAAAATATATGAACTTGCCAAAATGGATTCAAAATCTTTTCGTAAAACAATAGAGTACCACGCTTTAATAATGCTAGGTGTTCTCTTTGACAAAATAACAAATAATAATAAAGAACATTTAAAAATATGTAAAGAATTTAAATTAGGAAAACATAACGAATTGTACAAAAAAGATATTCAATCTTTTTTGGTGGGCAATTACTATTTTACAAATTCTCCTTATATTCAAAATGGCTATATATTTTTTGTCGGTTAATTCCAGTATCTCTAAGCAAGAAAAAAATTTCTTCTTGCTTAGAGAAAGATACTAAAAAATTATCAAAATCACCTTCAAGCTGAGTTGCAAACGAGAAGATTGCTTTGTATTTATAATGTTGTTCCTGATTTGTCAATGGTATGGAAATACGTTTGTTCCACATCTTTGAGTCACAAACAGGGGGACATGTAAACTTTTGTGAGTCACGCGGAGGCCATAAAGAGTCGTTTCCACCATGAATTATATATGTTAAGCAAATTGGAACCTGATTAAAAACATCAGTGTTTTGCAAAAGTTCAATAAGAGCTGCATGATCACCATGCATATCTGAAGAATCTGAAACAATAATTATATCAGGAGAATGTTGCACTATAAACCAATTCAAATCTGATAAAAATGCTCTCCGAGTTAGAGATGTTTCGGCTCCTGTTCTCATAACATGCACCGTTTTCATCCCGGCAGGATGATAGGTTGTAGAAGAAACTAAAGATGATAATAAAGTATCATTTTTCTCGAATGACATACGTTTTAAAAAGCTATGTGAATATTTCATTCCGGTATCTCCATAACCAAGGTAAAATATAGATTTCTTTGCCAGTCCTAGAGATGTTAGTGCATGCTCACTTTCATAGTAACGCTTTCTGGCAATATCCAATCCATGATAGTCACCGTTTGTCGCAAAAAGAATCAGAAAATCATCTCCCTGTTTTATACTTTTTTGAATTAATCCCCCTGCTGCTAAAATTTCATCATCCTGATGTGGGGCAATAAGCAATATTTTCATAGAGTATTCTCCATATGCAAAAGAGTATTTAATGCTTCTAAATAGGAAGGATTTACTTCATTTTGCATTACACTTTCTAAAATGGTATTGAAAAACAGTTTGTAAGCAAGTGATTCTATAATTTGCTTTTTATTACAATTTTGTGGTATATGGTGTTTTAATAAAGTAATCCAAGTATTGGATGAAACATTTATTTCACAAATTATTATGTCAAGTAGTAAATCTGCAATCATATATTCAACTTGCCCGATGGTGCGTTTCTCACGATCAATAAAGGTTATTTTTCCGTTGTCAAGCATAATATGTTGCAAGCTTATATCGGATGTGATTTCATACCAATTAAGGTTGAAATGTGATTCTACCAACTGAGAAAATGAATCACATAGCATATATAAGAAAGATTTTTGTTCGGAATTAAAAAGCGTACTATTGTAATCAAGTATGTATTGAGCCATTTTCCAACCGATATATGGAAGGAATGCACCATTAGATTCAAAGTAGTAATCAGGGAATTGCACAGACAGAGTTTCTAATAGAAAATCTAGGTCCTCAATAGTTTCCATTTTATTGTCAGATAGAATCTTGTTATATTGATAATTGCTATTATCCGAAAGTTCTATTTGCTGATTTCCTAAAAAAGTGATGATATTAGGATAATCTTCAATGCCCGGAGTAAATGAATCTAATTTCCGGAGTAAAAGTAATTGGTGAATGTCATCTTTTCCTACTAAAATATCGCTGGAAGATGTTTCATATGCCGCAACTTCATATTTATAAAAATCCCAAGCATTTCGAACATAATTTGTTTTTTGAAAAGGTAATATAAGTGGACTCAGTGCAAGTCGAGTGTATGGATGTTTAATAATGTAATTACCTTTTACGCTTTGAACCAAATAAACATCTGATGTACCTGATGTTGTGTTGTAAACTGGATCTGAAATAACTTTTTCACCTGTTGTTTTTTCCAAGAAATCACGTAACAGACTGTTGGAAAGTGGTAAATTTCTATATGGGAAAAGATTTATTTCACGCTTGGTAAAATGATTGATAGTAGTAGAAGCCGTAGCCGTACTTTTTTTTACCATTGTTTTCAATCCGTATGCCATTAAATGTTTATCAATGAAATCCCATTCAGATATCACATGGTGTGCTGTTTGTCGTGCAGTCTCGCCTAACGAATTTGATAAAAATGGTTGACGAATAAAATGTTCCATTCTCATAGCCAGAGAAGATTCATCCCCGTGATTAACCAAAAAACCGTTTTCCCAATCATGAACCAGATCTAATGCAAAACCATTTGGTGCTGCAATTACAGGGACTCCTTCACTCATTGCTTCTGTTATGACACGCCCTCCGGGTTCATAGAGCGAATTGGTTACAAGTACCAGTGTTTTTAGTAAAAGAGTACTTGCACCAATTGCATCAATGCATCCCCACCAAATTATTTTTCCTTCTTGTTCTGCCTGGTGTATATAGTTTTCTATAGCTTGGCATTTTTTACGCATTATATTTATTTCTCTAACACTACCGCCTATTAACCATAAAGGAGGACATGAATCCTTATATTTTAGATAAAGAGAACACCAGGCGGCTAAAATATGATCTACACCTTTACTTTCATCAATACGCCCAAAATATGTAAATGCTTTATATACCCAAAAAGAATCATTTGAATTATTTTCAAAAGCATTATTATAGCGTAAGGCAGCGGAAATCTGTGCTTCAGTAGAAATCTTACTGTTTAGCCGTGGAAATCCGTTAATGTCTCTCGAAGGAAGAATAAAGGATGGATGAATATATTGTCCTGCTACTATGATTTTTTGGGAGGAAATTCCATAATATTTTATTAAATCATTTTTTTCGTCTTCAGAAACACAAAGTATCCATTGAGCATAATCATAAATAATCTGTTCATAACCAGCTCTTTGGGGCAGCGGTTCATAGGCTCCTCGTGCCTGACGTCCATAAGAGTTAGAAATAACACTGTGCACCAATGGAATATTGTATTTTTTTGAGAGTTCCACACCTAATCTGCCACTGTTCCAATAAACACTATGAATTACTTGCGGAAGCTCGCCAATATTTTGGATAATCTGTTGTATAGCCGAGAGATTGTAGTCATGATATGTATGAAGTATTGTTTTATCAATCGGTGCTGGATTACCGTTTTTCAAGCGATAAATTGTACAGTAAGGATTATATTGTTCTATATCAAGAAGTTCTTCCATGGCTTTTCGAGTAACAAGAATACAATTTATATGTAATGACTCAAAACAATCCAATAGTTCTCTCATATAGGTATGAGTTCCTCCCCATTCATCATATCCAGGTGGCATTGCAGGATCTGCATGAATAGTGAGAAGTAATATGTACGACATAGGCTGACTCCTTTCAGGTTGTTTTTTTGATGAATAATACAGGATTATCGTTCATAAAGGTTTTGGGGGAAGAGAGATATATATTTTGACTTTTTCTTATGCTATTGAGTTCTAAATTGAATAAAATAATTTATATTAAGTTTAGATCTTAAATCTGCTTTTTGTATAAAAATATGAAGTATGGTATAATTTGAAAAAATAGTAGGAAGCGAGGGAGGGAAAAATGAGTCCAGAAGTATTTAAAACAGAAATAATTGATACACTAGCTAATGCTGGACAAGCTTTGATTGCTTCGCCAGCAGTGCAAGGTGTGGTTTCATCTTTAATTACAACTTTGTTTTTCCGAAAAGGAGAAAACATTAAAGTTATGGAAGCATTAAAAAAGAAGGAATTTGAAAAAGTTCTGGAGGAATTACTTGGAGCGGGAAGGCTTTCCTATGTAGAACTGTATAAGTGCCGAAATTTCTTGAAAATTGCAAAACGGGCAGATGAAATGATCGCATTTAATCAAGAAAGGCAGCCTGAAATGGAAGTAGAAGAGAACGTAGATCAGACTACATTTAGCTTTGACTGGCTGATGCGTTTTTTCGATGCCGTTGGAAATATTAGCAACGAGAATTTGCAACAGTTGTGGGGGAAAGTTTTGGCCAATGAGATTGTGAAGCCAAAGGCTTGTTCACTCCGTACATTAGAGATGATTCGGAATATGTCATCTGAAGAAGCAAATATATTTTCGGATTTATGTAGGTATGTTATGCAAAGTGGGGATATTTATTATATTGATGCGGCTGGATTTTTTTGTGAGGAAGATGGAGATGAAGAATGTCGGGAGTTTATAAGAAACAGGGGATTGTCTTATGAGAGACATATTGTGCCATTGTTAGAGGCAGGCGCACTTAGCCAGGATCATGATTTGGCTTTATATATTTCTAAAGATACAAATTTGGAGATGCACAATCATAAAATATGTGGTATTGTCATGAGCTACGCTGATGTTCCTGAGTTATTCCGTAGAGATGCTTATTTATTAACCGCTAGCGGAAAAGAACTATATTCTGTTATTCACAACAGTGGGGGATTTGAAGCAGATGAAGAATATGCGGTGTTGTGCCTAAAAGATATGAAAGAGAGAAATTCAAAATTTTATGTAGGAGCCTTTCTAATTGCGCAAGGCGGAGAAGGAAAGGATCTTTTGGAGGATTAGGATAAAATAAAACTACATAACTGGCTTTATAGATGTGGATTTTAAACATGGGGATGATAGATAAAATAAGAGTTACTGTATCCACCACAGAGAAGGATGAAAAGGCATAAGATTATATTTCAGATACAATTGGAAAATGATAGTCTATCAATACAAGGTGGATTGTGTTACAATTAAGAAAAAGCTTTAGAAATGAGATACTATGGAAAAATTAGATGCTTGTATGGTGAAAAAAATTTTTACAATTCCATATTTTGATAAAATGATCGGTATGCATAGTGTTCCGGAATCATTTTTAATGTGTGTAAAAAGGTATGTTAAAATAGAAAATGCAACGGTTGGGGAAGCGATAAGCGAGATATATCATCGAATGGATCGCGAATATAGAAATGAATATTTTTATAAAAATACTATTCTTAATCAGTTATTGCTACAAAAACATGATCTATACCATACGGCGGCACTGACTGAGTTGCCTATAGGAGACTCAAAAGCAGACTTTATTATGATTAATGGACGCGGTGTGGTTTATGAAATTAAAACGGATTTAGATAATTTATTACGTTTGAAAAATCAAATATATGATTATTATAAGGTGTTTAGTTATGTATACGTTGTTGCTGGAAAGAAGCAATTGCCACATGTGAAAGAATTCTTAAAGGATCAAAAAGTGGGAATATACGAATTGACTGAAAGTGGAAGACTGATATGTCGGAAAAAGGCCAAGTGTAATAGGGATCATTTATCATATTTGGTGATGTTTCAAGTTTTGAGGAAACCAGAATTTGAGTCAATCCTAGTTAAACATTTTCATAAACTTCCAAAGGTCAATAGTTTTCAATATTACAGAGAAAGCCTAAAGTGGTTGGAAAAAATCAATATAATAACTTTGCAAAAAGAAGTAATGGAATGTCTAAAGGCGAGAACTCTGATGTCTGTTGAGAAAAAATTCGAAGAGCAAGTACCATATGAATTACGATTTTATGCGTACTTTTCAAAAAGATTGAATTCTGATTATCAGAAAATAGACGAGCTGTGTAATGCAAGAATGGAGGGATGAAAATGTATTTGCCATATCTTAGGGGGAGACAGAATGAATTACTGTGTTTGAGAGAACTGTTGGATACAGGTAAACTCAGTCAAAAAGTGATTCCGATTATTGAACCTGTAAAGTTTAGTAGTACTCTTTTTTCGACATTGTCCAAATTTAATGAAATGAATCACCCTGTGATTGTGGTTAGAAATCCAAAGGTTGGTTTATTTCGCGATGAATTGAAGGAAATGAAAAATAGAATTGATGAGGAAACGGATGAAAAGAAAAAAGAAAAGTTAAAGCTGATGGTAGATGGATATCAAAAGGTATGGAATGATGAACATCTTCAAAGGGCATATTTAGTTGATGATAATGTCATTAAAAAAATTGAAAACAATAAAATGAATGCTCATGATACTGTAATGATAAATCTTGATCGGGAAAATTATCATTATTATGAAGAATATGGAGAAGAAATATTTGGAAAGTATACATTGGTTCCGAAGGGAGGAGATTTTGAGGATATTGTAGAGGATGATATCATTGTCATGGATGACAGTTATCGCAAAGCAAAGCGCAATATTGATTATTCCGAGAAGCCGGATGAGACGTTTAGCAGAAATCATCTTGTTTACAAGAAAAGAGGATTTGCAGGTTTCTCTGATTTTTCTATTGTAGGAAAGGATTTTGAGGAATCTGGTTTTGCACCTGTGGCGATTGCAATTCACATTATGTATTTTGGACAAAGGGAGGAAGTAAGGATACACCATTTTGTATCAGAGACGCATGAACGATATTCCGATCCAGCCAGAAAATTTGAAGAAGCAATGAATCGGCTGACAAAGTGGGACAAATTTTCTGATATTCCGAAAACAATAGGATTAAACCAATTAATTGAATGTTATGATATGGGCAAATTTCCAGGATTAGGTGTGATTAAAAAATATTCATTGATGCATCACATACAAATGATGGGGGATTATTTAGAGGCTAAATAAATGATTTGTTGTAAAGAGTGTTATAAAGATTCCGAAATACGAGCAGCAATCGAGATAGCTGGCCACAAAGGCGATTGCCCGATTTGCGGAACGAAAAATACGTGGTTGTATGACTCTGAAATTGATGCTGATAAAACGAATGTTGGTGAATTGTTAGAGTCGATTTTGGAACTGTATGTCCCGGACTCGGAGTTGCCAATTACATATCCAGAAGAAGAAAAAAGAACGATTGAAGAACAACTGTTAAAAGATTGGGATATTTTTGCGGGAACAGTTGATTCTGTAAAGCAAATTGTAGAGGGATATGTGGGTGATTCTCTCGATTTGGATTCAAAAATTATTATGGAAAAAGTAGGCATTCCACAATTGTTTGATGAGCCCTTTTTGCGAGAGTATTCCATCATGGGGACACATAGTTGGAATGAATTTAAGAAATATTTGAGAAATGAAAATCGTTTTCATGGGCAATATATCAATTTGATGGTGTTGGGACCTGTTTTAAAAGAAACAGAAATTAGTATTCCTGGGGGAACAAAATTTTTCCGGGCAAGAGTATCGGATGAGAAGGGTTATTCTAGAAAGGAAATGTGGGCACCACCAGATGATGTAGCATCTCCTGGGCGCGCAAATTCTAAGGGACAAAGTTGTTTATATTTGAGCAGTCATAAAAAAACGACAGTAAAAGAAATACGTGCGCGTGCGTTTGACTATGTTACGATTGCAACATTTCAATTGAAGCGTGACATAAAGGTTTTGGATTTGAGTTCTATTGGGCATGACTCACCGTTTTATGTGGACAGTGACAAGGTGAAATATTTGTTGAATGAAGGTACGTTACATCAGATTCAAAATGATCTGGCAAAGCCTATGAGCAGATTAGACAGTGAACTTGATTATTTGCCGACTCAGTATATCAGCGATTTTGCAAAATACTTGGGGTATGATGGAGTTAAATATTTTAGCACATTTGATAAAAACTCCTATAATGTTGCGTTATTTGATTCATCGGCCTGCGATTGTATATGCTCAGAACTGTGATAGATGGGCAATTTTCATGCCAATGAATTGGAAATGAGAAAACGAGCAGAAGATGGGAAAAAAGACACGGCATTTGATCATTTGCTCTACTTTTTTCAGAATCAGAGAAACGGACATATCGAACTTGCAAATGAACATATTCGGAAGGCAGAAGTGCTATGTGATGCAGATATGGATGTCGTGATCAGGAGCCAGATCTGTATAATGAAAATGGATTAGAACTTGAAGAACTCATGTGCAAGCTGGACTTAATGGATGAGGCTTATTATGTGCTTAATTCGGATGCATACGGAAGGCTTAAATATAAGAAAATGATGCAGCAGTTTATGGAAGAAGTGGAGAAAATGTTACCAATGCTTCAGGAACATCCGATCATTAACGAGATTGCGTTGCGGATGGGTTTCTATGCATATCGTATGGATGATTATGAACGATGCAAAAAGTATTATGAAGAATATCGTCGCACCAGGCTTCTGGTGTCGATCGAGCAATATACTCCGTGGATGCATGTATACCTCATGGTTGTCAGTTTTGTGGTACGTGTGTTGTATATCCTTGATACCATCAGGAAACTTCCTTCTACAAATGAAGTTATAAGAGAAAAAGCATCCGTTCGTCAGAACATCCAGAGTTTTTTGATAGAACCATCTGAACGGGAATATGTGATTTTGGGAAGGCTTCTCGGTTTCAATAATCTAGTTCTGTTAAAGAGATTTATGTGTAAAGACGAAGCGAGTGGGAACGAGAAAGCGCACGTCTGGTTTATCTTTCCGGATTTTGAATGGGAAATAGATATTGCATATAACAATATTACAGAAGACGATGAAACGGATAGAATCTTTTTTGTATCTGGTCAGCATCCGATGGAAAATGGCCTCTCAAGATTTTTCAGTAAGAAAAGCGCACAGGAAAGTTTGGGGATTCCGATGGTACAGACAGGTACCTTTGGATTGGGAAATTTTTCAGATGAAGAACAGGAGGAGATGCTTGAAATCTGTGATATGCTGGAGAAGCATTTGCCGAAAGCCTGTCCGACGATGGAGGAATTGGTGTGGGCATATGGCGATGTGATGGTTCCGGTGGGAGCGGGAAGCGAAGATGATGAAAAGTGACACAAGTGATAGAAATTATACTGGGACATTCGGCAAAGTTAGACAAAATTGGTGCAAAATAGAAAGCTGAATTGAAAAAGTAAAAAAAGCTTCTTTATTATTGATTGGTAATATGATAGAATAAAAACAAAAAAAATACATAATCTAAGAATGGTAATAAACGTATGATGAAAGAGTTATTTCCTGGCTTAGATGAAAACGAACTTTTAGAATTATGGCCTACATATAAAGTGGATGAGAAGAAAGTTGAAAAATTAACCACAACGAATATTTCGCATGCTAATATAGCATTGAACAGCATATTGGACGATTTGGAAAAGGCTCAACTGGAAAAATTGTTTTTTGCAGACAATGGATGGTACAAGATTATCAATCAGGATGGAATGGTACAACTTAAGTTGGCTGCTATGTCATTAGGACTATCAAATAATGTGTTTACATTTGATTCTACAGAAGAACAACATATGTTAGAGGTAGTAGGAGCTTTAAGCAGAGAACAACAGGTCTTAAATATGCGATGTTACATGAAACAAAAAGTTGTAACCTATTCTACTCTAAAAAAGTATCTAACAAAGATAAGAAAACAGGAAGATATGTCGATAACTCTTTATAGAGGAGTTCGCCATGATGGAGAAGTGAAGAAATATGTGTTTTCGGGGCTTGAATGTTGGTCGACTTCTTCACGGATTGCTGAGAGATTTACAAAAAATGGTGGATATGTTATAAGTAAAGCATATCCTATTAGTAGTATTTTTGCTGGATTTAGAAGTACGTTTAAGAATAAGCCGAATAATATGTATAGACATAATGGCTTTTATGTTAGGCGAGAACATGAAATGATTGTAGAAAATATAGAACAGAGCATTCAGCTTGATAATAATTTCTATAGACCCGTTTATGATGAATTTTATTAAATTAGTGAGGTGGTAATTATGGCAATTAAGTATGCAGACAAGATTATTAATGAGATCAAGGAAAGAGGACCAATTATTACTTCTGAGACAAGCGTAAATGGAGAAGAATTTGAAAAATGGCTCTATGGGGAAGAGATTGCAGAGTATTGTTTTGTTGCAAAAGAAAGAATGATCAGTCCAACTGCAATAGAAAATGAATATGTAGAATTTTATGGAGATGCAGCTTGATGAGTGATAATAAAAGTGTATTAAGATTTGAAAAATATATAGTAGATAAAGTTTACTACAAAACGAATGAAAATTGTATGAACGAAGTAGAAGAGATTGATCTACCATTCGATTTTGAAACGAAAACGGAGTATGAAAATAACCAAATGGTTATTGAATTAGGTGCGACGATTTTTCAGAATGCAGAAGAAAATAATTATCCATTTGAAATGGAGGTCGTTTTAAAGGGATATTTCAGAGTAAAAGGAATTCAGAATGATATAAAATTATTCGAAAAAAATGCAATTGCAATTATGTTCCCATATTTACGTGCGATAGTATCCACATACACTGCCAATGCAAATGTTGCACCAGTTTTACTTCCGGCAATGAACATTAATGAATATTTCAGAAGAAAATATGAAAAAAATGGACAATAGGAATTGTCTTAGTATGAAGTGTTGTAAATCCGCTACAGAATGTTTGACATTGTGTAGCGGATTTTGCAATACAGGGAGAGTTGATATGGAGGAAACAACTAAAGAGGATTTGATATGGAGAAACAAATTCCATGGTTGTAGTGTTGTCGAGGGAAGATGGTCACGATTTTGGTGAAATGGACGGATATGTATGTGACTGGGAGAATCGGAGAGAGATGCGATTCCTTGATTATCTTGGGGAGATAACACGCGAAAATAACGAACCGTATGCGTGGGATGAAGTGGAAGAATAACCAATGCAATGTGAAAAAGCAGGGGGGATCGGCGATAATTGACAAAATTAGTCGAAAAACGGAAAGAATGTGGATATATTTGTGTACATATGATATAATGATTTAGTTTAAGATAGAACTTAAAGATAGAAAAGAGGAAATACATTGTTTGACTTCACGAAGCAACGAGAAGTATTTGAAAATAAAGTATGGCTCAGTTCACCGACAATGCATGGATCGGAGCTTACATACATAAAAGAAGCTTACGAAACCAACTGGATGTCAACGGTTGGTGCGAACATCAACGAAGTAGAGAGGCTTGCCTGTGACAAAGTAGGATGCAAATATGCAGTGGCTTTATCTGCTGGTACAGCGGCGCTTCATATGGCAGTGAAGCTGGCAGGGATGGATGCGTATGGCATGCCGGAGGTGGGACACGGTGCATTAGCAGGAAAGAAAGTGTTTTGCTCGGACATGACATTTGATGCAACAGTCAATCCGGTTGTTTATGAAGGTGGAGTTCCGGTATTTATCGATACGGAGTACGATACCTGGAATATGGATCCGGTAGTTTTAGAGAAAGCGTTTACGATGTATCCGGATGTAAAAGTGGTTGTTACAGCGCATTTGTATGGTACACCGGGAAAAGTCGATGAAATCAGGAAAGTGTGTGATGCGCATGGTGCAATACTGATCGAAGATGCGGCAGAATCGCTTGGTGCAACTTATAAAGGCAAACAGACCGGTCAGTTTGGAACGTATAATGCCATCTCATTCAATGGGAATAAGATTATAACCGGTTCCGCAGGAGGAATGCTTCTTACAGATGATGAAGAAGCAGCCAAGAAAGTGCGGAAATGGTCCACGCAGTCCAGAGAGGATGCGCCATGGTATCAGCATGAGGAATTGGGTTACAATTATCGTATGAGCAATGTGATCGCGGGTGTTGTAAGAGGTCAGTTCCCTTATCTGGAAGAACATATTGCGCAGAAGAAAGCAATCTACGAGCGATACAAGAAGGGATTGCAAGGACTTCCGGTGCATATGAACCCATATGATGAGGTGAACAGTGAACCGAATTTCTGGCTCAGTTGTATGATCATTGAGCCGGATGCAATGTGTAGGCAGGTGCGTGGTGAACAGGAAGTGCTTTATATCGGAGAGACGGGGAAGAGCTGTCCGACAGAAATTCTGGATGCAATCGCAAGTGTCAATGCGGAAGGACGTCCAATCTGGAAACCGATGCATATGCAGCCGATTTATCGTATGAATGCATTTGTGACAAGAGAAGGAGCTGGAAGAGCGAAAACCAATGCGTACATTAGTGGTGGATCTCTTGGAAAAGACGGAAAGCCGCTTGATGTGGGAATGGATATCTTCCATCGTGGATTGTGTCTGCCGAGTGACAATAAAATGACGGCGGAGCAGCAGGAACGAATTATAGAAGTAATTAAAGAATGTTTTGCATAGGTAGGAGTTTACGATGCAACATAAACAGGGATTTTATGAAAAATATGTAAAACGACTGGTAGACATTGTGTGTTCACTGGTTGTTCTGGCAATATTCTGGTGGTTGTACATAATTCTGGCAATTCTGGTTCGTGTAAAACTGGGATCTCCGGTGCTGTTTAAACAACAAAGACCGGGAAAAAATGAAAGAATTTTTAATATGTATAAGTTTCGTACAATGACGGATGCAAGAGATGAAAAAGGAAATTTGTTACCAGATGAGATTCGACTGACAAAGTTTGGAAAAGCACTTCGGGCAACCTCTTTGGATGAATCACCGGAGATTTTCAATATCCTGAAAGGAGATAGCGGTATAATAGGAACAACCAAGAAAAACCTTGATTTTACAGGGAGTTCGCTGGCTTAGTCGAATTTTGTTATGATAATTTTTGTTTGTGTTGTGTCGATTGAGCGGGGGAACAAATATAAAAGAATGGTTTCTTGGATGCTTATTTTGACCCATACTATAAGCTGAAAAATTATGATAAGGATGTTTGACCTAGCCAGCGAATGATCTTTTTAATAAGAACATTCACAGGCTAGTCGTCGTGTTAAAGAACTTACCTAATAAAAACAAATAATTATGAGGAGTGTGTTGAAAATGGGAAGAAAATTATTAATTGTAGCCTCTAAAAGATAGGGAGATTATGTGAAAGAGATAGCAGAGTCAATGGGTTGCTTTGAAGAAATCTCCTTTGTAGATAATGACAGAGAAGGTGCTATTGGAAAACTGGAACAAGTAGAAACTTTTTATCCAGAATATAACTGTGCGATAGCTGCATGTGATGATGGAACAGAAAGACTTGAATGGAATAAGAAATTAGAAACACTTTATAATATTCCGGTTTTATTCCATATGGATTCTACAATTTCTCCATCAGCTAATTTAATGTCTGGTTGCATCGTTGAGCCGAGAGCAGTTGTTGGTTGTGGAAACACTATTGGTCAGGCAACAGTTATAGGTGCTAATACAGTAGTGGAGCCATATAGCTTTATTGGAGATAGCTGTACATTAAAATCTGGAACGATTGTGAAATCAACAAGCGTACTTGAAATGGGAACTAAAACAGAACAGGGAACTGTTTGTTCTGGATATGGGACAGCCAGTAAAGATTATGGATCTGGCAGAGAATATGATTCGTTTATCTGGCGTTCAGAGAATTGAAATTATTGAAACGGGATTAAGACCAGGAGAGAAACTGTATGAGGAGCTGTTAGTTAAGACAGAGGAATTGGATAAAACAGACAACAGCATGATTTTCATCGAAAGAGATACTGCACTGAGTAAGGATGAAATCTATAAAAAGATTGAGGTACTTAGAGATGCATGTGATACAGGCGATGATCTGATTGCAAAAGAAGCTCTCCGAAGTGTTGTTCCAACATTTAAAAGACCGGAAGATGTAAATAAAGAGATTGCTTAATTATAAGCTAATACGTTCTAAAAAAGATTGGGCGAAAAGAGGTAGAATTTCATGTTTAAAGAAAATAATAAATTTGAGAAATTTGAATCTAAAGTATGGCTTGCAAGCCCGTGTATGCATGGACCGGAAATGACATATGTTAAGGATGCATATGATACCAACTGGATGAGTACAGTTGGTGCAAATATAAATGAAGTAGAGAAAATAGCAGCAGAGAAAGCAGGCGTGAAATATGCGGTTGCTCTGTCCTGCTGTACAGCAGCACTTCATCTATGCGTGAAGCTGGCAGGGGAGAGATTATATGGCAAGCCTGCAATCAGTCACGGAGCTGTGGAAGGCAAGAGAGTATTTTGCAGTGACATGACATTCGATGCCACACTAAACCCTGTCGTATACGAGGGGGGCATCCCTGTATTCATAGACACAGACCCGGATTCCTGGAATATGGATCCAGTGGCACTGGAAAAGGCATTTGAGCTGTATCCGGATGTGAAGCTTGTCGTATGTGCAGAGCTGTACGGCTTCTCAGGAAACATACATAGAATCAAAGAGATATGTGAGGAGCATGGAGCTCTTCTGATAGAGGATGCGGCTGAAGCCATGGGAGCCACATGGGAAGGAAAGCAGTGCGGCTCATATGGTGATTACAGCGCCATCAGCTATAACGGAAATAAGATTATCACAGGAAGCTCAGGCGGATGTTTGCTGACAAACAGTTTAGAGGATGCCAATCAGGCACGTAAATGGAGCACACAGGCCAGAGAAAATGCAGCATGGTATCAGCATGAAGAGGTAGGATATAATTACAGAATGTCCAATGTGATCGCTGGTGTGATCAGAGGACAGTATGACTATCTGGAGGAGCATATCGCGCAAAAGAAAGCTGTCTATGAGAGATATGCAGAAGGGCTAAAGGAGCTTCCAATCAGGATGAATCCGATCGTTGATGGCTGCGTACCAAATTACTGGTTGTCAGCAATGACGATTGATGTAGACTATATGTGCAGACAGGTGAGAAGCGAGGATACAGCGCTTTATATAGCAGAAAAAGGAAAAACATGTCCTACTGAGATTCTGGAAGCAATAAGCAGCATAAATGCAGAGGGCAGACCTATCTGGAAACCGATGCACATGCAGCCAATGTACAGGATGCACGAGTGCATAGGTAGAAACGGCTCCATGAGGGCAAAGACCAATGTGTATATTGCAGGTGAGACTGCAGATGTTGGAGCAGATATATTTGAAAGAGGACTGTGCCTGCCGAGTGATATCAATATGACGGCGGAGCAGCAGGATAGGATTATTGAAGTGATTAGAGCTTGTTTTGAGTAAAAGTAATTAGGTAGGAAAATTAAAAAAATGGAATTAAAAAAATATTTTAAAGTTGAGATAGGAAAATATGTACCAAATGATAAAAGAAAAGTTTATAGACCAGCGTCTTTAAATTATCCAAAAAATGAAGCAGTAATGTTTGTTACAGAGGGATTTATGAAATATTCTGATGCCTTTTTACATTGCAGAAATTGTTTGGTTTTTTGGCCTAAAAATATAGAGGTACCATCTGAAATTCAAGATAGACACGCTGTGGTTTTAGTTGATGATCCGCATAATGCATTTGCGTATTTTTTTTCAGAGAATAATATTATATATCTTCCGCCTATTGATGAAATTGAGGTTATTAATGGTGCTTATATTTCAAAAAAAGCAAAAATAGGTAATGGGTGTAAGATTTTTCCAGGTGCATATATTGGAAGTGAAGTTGTTATAGGTGACAATTCATATATAGGCTCAGGTGTGAAAATTATGGGTGAAGTCAAAATTGGAAATAACGTTGTCATTAGAGAAAATACTGTTATTGGAGCCGATGGATTGACTACAGACAGGGATCGAAATGGTCGTGCACTTACAATTCCACAATTTGGAGGTGTGGTAATTGAAGATGATGTGCAGATAGGTGCATTAACTGTTATTGGTCGAGGTGCAATTGATTATACTGTAATTAAAAGAGGAAGTAAAATAGATAATAGTTGTTTTATTTCTCATAATGTAGTTATTGAGGAAGATGCATTTATTGTAGGAGAAACAATAATGTTTGGTAGTTCGTCACTTGGCAAACAGGGATACATATCAGGTAATTCTACGATAAGGGATGGAAGACATGTGGGGGCATATGCAAAAGTTGGAATGGGAGCTGTTGTAACTAAAAATATTAGTGATGGAGCTGTTGTGAAAGGAAATCCTGCAAGATGATTGAAGAAAAAATTGATTTGAATAAAATTCCAATTGTAAGCAATTCTTTTTATGCCAAATACGTCAAACGCCTATTAGATATTTTCCTTTCAGGAATGGGAATAGTTTGTTTGAGCTGGCTATATATTATAGTTGCACTTTTAGAATTGGTTTTTCATGGATATCCAATTCTATATAAAACTAAAAGACCAGGAAAAGATGGAAAGATAATAAATATCTATAAATTTAGATCTATGACTAATGATCGAGATGAGAATGGACTTTTGTTACCAGAAGAAAAAAGAATAACTAAATTTGGTCTATTTATTAGAAGAACATCTATTGACGAATTGCCTGAGTTGTTCAACATATTTAAAGGTGATATGTCCATTATTGGTCCAAGACCGTTATTGGTAGAGTATCTTTCATTATATTCCCCAAGGCATGCAATGCGACATGCTGTAAAACCAGGATTGGCATGCGTGCGAATTATGCCAAGCAAAAGTAAAACTTGGACTTGGGGAGAACAGTTCGAAAATGATGTTTGGTATGTTGAACATTTAAATTTTATGACGGATTTAAAAATGATAGTTGCCGTTTTTAAAGAAACAGTAAAAGGAGCTGACTATAGGGCAAATGATACTCGAATTCCTTTTGTAGGAGATAATTTATATGATACTCGACGTAAAACAGATTTAGATGATATAGTTCGCTATGACAGTATATCAAAATGAGGTAGATATGAAGATTTTAATTATTGCTCCACATCCGGATGATGAAATCTTGGGAGTGGGAGGAACAATTGCAAAATATGTGTCAATGGGACATGAAGTGTATGTTTGTATTGTTACCAAGGGGTGTTTGCCATTATTTGAACAAAATGGTGTGGAAAAAGTAAGAACGGAATGTAAACAAGCAGATCGATTGTTGGGTGTAAAAAATACGATTTTTTTGGATTTTCCAGCGGCCATGCTTGAAGATGTTCCAAGACATGAATTGAATGATAAGATATCAAATGTTATTCAAACAATAAAACCTGATGAGGTATATTTACCGCATAGAGGTGATATGCAACTTGACCATAAAATGATTACAGATGCTGCGATGGTTGGTTTAAGACCACGTTATAAACATGTTGTTAAAAAAATATATGCATATGAAACTTTATCTGAAACTGGATGGGATATTCCGAATACGGTAAATGAATTTATACCAACAGTGTATAATGACATATCAAAATTTCTTGAAAAAAAATTAGAAGTACTTGCTATTTTTAAATCTCAAGTGACAGAATTTCCGAACGCGAGATCATTGGAAGCGGTTAAAGCTTTAGCTATGTATCGCGGAGCCATAGTCAATGTTGAAGCAGCAGAATCTTTTTCGCTAATCCGTGAAATTAATATTTAGAGAAGGTAGACAATATGAAGGAATTACACATTTTAGTAACTGGTGTAGGAAGACGAGTAGAATTAATGCAGGCATTTAGACAGGCTGCTTTAAATCTGAATATTGATTTAAAAATATATGGAGCTGATATGGCAGGAACAGCACCAGCACTTGCATATTGCAATTATATAAGACGTGTATGTTCTATGAGGGATTCAGAATATATTTCTCAAATATTGGAAATATGCAAAAAAGATGATATTGATTTGGTGATGCCGACAATAGATACAGATTTACTTGTGCTTTCACAAAATGTGAATAAATTTGATGAAATAGGAGTTAAAGTACTCATAAGTAAAGAAGACAAAATATTAATATGTCGCGATAAAAACAATACAGGTGAGTTTTTTGAATCATGTGGTGTCAAAGCTCCTAAAACATTTAATGATTTTAGGAAATATGATAGAGGTTTTCCTTGTTTTATTAAGCCAAAAGATGGAAGTAGTTCAATTAATGCTTTTAAGGTTGAAAATGAAGAAGAATTAGAAGTATATGCTGAACAAGTTGAGGATTATATAATACAGCCTTTTGTAAATGGAAAAGAGTTTACAATTGATATATTTTGTGATTTTGATGGGAATCCAATATATATAACTCCTAGAGAACGAGTTCAAGTCAGAGCAGGAGAAGTGCTTAAAACAAAAATCTGTATGAATAAAGTGATGATTGAAGAAAGTAAAAAGATTATTGCTAAATTCAAACCATGTGGCCCTATGACGGTTCAACTTATACAAGATGAGATTACTGGAGACAATTATTACATTGAAATAAATCCACGTTTTGGAGGTGGTGCACCACTTAGTATGAAGGCTGGTGCTCGTTCGGCAGAAACACTTTTAAAACTATTGACAGGAGAAAGTGCCGAGTATCAAGAAGGAATAGGCTGTAATGGGGCAGTATATAGTCGATTTGATCAGAGCGTGTGTATATCAAATGGTGAGGATACACAGCCGGTAAAGGGCGTGATTTTTGATCTTGATGATACATTATATAGTGAGAAAGAATATGTGAAATCTGGATATAAACAGGTTAGTGAATATTTAGGTGGAGGTTATGAAAAACAGCTTTGGAGCTATTTTGAAGATGGAAAACCTGCCATAGACGAGTTGTTGAAGAGTTTAGGAAGAATGTCAGAAAAGGACGAAGTTGTAAATATTTATCGTTTACATCGTCCAAATATTCATCTTTATTCTGGCGTCATTGAGTTAATAAAAAGGTTAAAAGAAAATAATATTAAAGTCGGAATTATTACAGATGGTAGGCCGGAAGGTCAAAGAAATAAATTGGATGTATTAGGATTAGAGGATGTTGTTGATGACATAATTATTACGGATGAACTTGGTGGGACTCAATTCCGTAAACCATGCGATATTGCCTTTCGTATTATACAAAATCGTTGGAGATTACCTTTTGAACAAATAGTTTATGTTGGTGATAATCCCAATAAGGATTTTATGGCACCAAAACAGCTTGGTATGAAGTGTGTATGTTGTGCAAATAAAGATGGCATATATTATAAAAATAATTTTGAGGACTTATACATATCAAGGATTTATATATTGGAAGAAATTTATAACCTAATAGGAGAAAAAATTATATGAACATAATGTTATTTTCTCGCATAATTGCAAAAAGTGGTGTGGGAAATCATATGAAATTACTAAGCGAAGAATTGACTAGACAAGGACATAAAGTTGTTGTTGTGTCGTCTACAAATGATCTCAAATTAGGTGAGGGGGGAGGCAAATGTAAAGTATATTAATTTATCACCACTTAACCTTAATCCAATTTCAATATTTAATGGAATAAGAACAATCAATCATATTATTAGGGACAATAATATTCATATAGTACATTGTCATCATAGGATGGCAGCTTTGTATATGAAATTTTATCGGCTTTTTTAAAAATTCCAATGGTTTATACTTTACATTTATCAGGAATTCCATCAGATGCGATACACAAATGTATGACATATGTAGGGGATAGAGCAATTGGGGTATCGAAAGAAGTAACTGAATTTATGGTAAGAAAATTAAAAGTGCCTGAATACAAATGTGTCACTATTTGTAATGGAGTAGATGATAAAACCTTATCCCTTTGAACGAACAGGAAAAAGAAGAATTATATTTGAAATGGAATATACCAAAAGGTAAAACAGTTTTTGCATTACATTCACGAATAGAGGAAGTGAAAAATCATTTATCAATGGTAGAGGTTGTAAATAAAATGCCAGATGAATATAGAAATAAGCTTGTTTTTATATGTAGTGGTGAAAAAAGTGGTGAATATTATGAAAGAGTTATTCAGCGTATAAATCAATATCATCTTAATAATTACTTTATTTTTATGGGCTGGGCGAATACACGCGAGGTATTAGGAATAGCAAATGCACTTGTGGTTCCTACCACGAAAGAGGGATTTTTGTTGACTGCTGCAGAAGCTTTTTTGATGAAAATACCGGTGTATAGAACAAGAACAGCAGGATTTGATGACCAATTATTTTGTAATGAAATATATGGAGACGATTTTATGAAAGATGCCTCTATTCTTATGGATTACATTGATAAGGGAATTGATCAAAGTCGTATTGACGAAGCGTATAAGTATGCTATTGAAAATTTTACTATTGAGAAGATGACGAAAAAAACAGTTAATGTTTATAAAACAGTTTTAATAGAAAAGTAATGTTTAACTTTTAAATGCAAGGTTAAAGAAATGCTGGATATATCTTGTATTAATAAAGAGATTATATTTATGAGGAAGAATAATGGATAATGATAATATAAATTGCACAATTGAAGAAATTCATACTGTGCAATTAGGGCTGTTAAAAGAGTTTAAACGAGTATGTGATGCGAATAAAATTAATTATTATTTAGCATGTGGATCTTGTTTGGGTGCTGTGAGAAATAAAAATTTTATACCCTGGGATCACGATGCAGATGTTTTTGTTTATGCGAATGATATTAAAAAGTTATTAGGAGTAAAAGATCAGTTTGCAGATGGATATTTTCTACAGGGAAGAGAGACAGATCCGGAATTTAATTATTCAATATATAGGTTAAGGGATAGCAGAACTACATGTATCGAGAAATGTGATAAAGATCTTGATATTAATCATGGGTTTTGCATAGATATATATCCTTTATACTTTGCACCAAAAAATAAATTTATGTTACACATCAATATAATTCGTTCATACATATATAGAATTTGTATTGCTGGAAGAGAACCTATTAACCATGGAGCTATTTTAAAGTTGTGTTCTAATTTTGTTTTATTATTTTATCGTGGCAAGAGAAGAGAAAAAAAAATAGCTTCTTGCAGAAAAAAGTTGATGAAGTATCAATACACAGATAAAGTACTTACTTATTTTGGACTAGATATTACACCAAAATCTGCAATCACATATGAAACTGAATGGTTTAAAAAACCAACAATATTACAATTTGCTGACGGTGAGTTTAAGGCACCTTCAAATCCAAAGGCTTATTTAACTATGAAATATGGAGATTATATGAAATTACCACCCGAGCATGAACGGACACCTAAATTTGATGAATTAGAATATGCAGATGTTAAAGTCGCATATGAAAAGTTTAAAGGAGTATATTATAAAAAATGAATATAGGAGTTATTTTTGCTGGTGGAGTTGGAACCAGAATGAATTCCAAGGATATGCCAAAGCAATTTCTTAAAGTGTTTAATAAACCTATAATAATTCATACATTGGATTATTTTCAAAAAAATGAAAATATAGATGCAATAGTGATTTCTTGTGTTGCTGAACATATAGACTATTTAAAAAAATTATTATATAGATACAGAATTGATAAGGTAAAGAAGGTTGTGCCCGGTGGTAAAACAGGTCAGTTGTCAATTTATAATGGGTTGTGTGCAGCTAAAGAAATATCAGGAGACGAGAAGTCAATTGTTTTAATTCATGATGGTGTGCGTCCACTTATAAATTCAAAACTTCTAACAGAAAATATTGAAATGGTAAAAAAACATGGGTCTTGTATTACAGCAGGAATTGTTAAAGAAACAATTGTTGAAATAGATGATGATGGCAAAATTGTACATGTTCCTAGTCGTTCAAAAAGTAGAGTGGCTAAGGCTCCTCAGAGCTTTTGGCTGGATGATATTATGGGAGCACATAAACAAGCACTAGAGCATAAATGTGATAGTTACATTGATTCATGTACCATGATGCAGGAATACGGTTTTAAGCTATATATGATTGATGGACCATATGAGAATATAAAAATAACAACGCCAGATGATTTCTTTACAATGAGAGCTATATTAGAAGCAAAAGAAAATTCACAAATATATATACCAGAGGATGTGTTATGAATAATTTATTAGACAAAATTGAAGGTTCTACCATTTTAGTAACGGGGGCTACCGGATTAATTGGTAGAAATATTATAAATGAAATAATTAAATATAATATTGTTTCAAAAGGGAGTATTAATATCGTAGCATTGGTTCGTAGTAAAGAAAAAGCTAAAAGAGTATTTGGTGAGAATTGTGAGAAATTAAGTCTTATTATTGGAGATATTACAGAGGTAAATTTATTAAATGTAAAAGCTGATTATATTATACATGCTGCTAGTCAGACTTCAAGTAAGGGGTTTATTAGTAATCCAGTAGAGACAATAAATGTTTCGTTTGAGGGAACAAAGCATTTATTGGAATTTGCTAGAACACAAAAACTTAAGAGATTTATCTATTTGTCAACTATGGAGGTTTATGGTACTCCGAAAACAGATGAAAAAATAGGAGAATTATTTGCAACTAATCTTGACACAATGAAAGTTAGATCTTGTTATCCTGAAAGCAAAAGAATGTGTGAAAACTTATGTGTGTCATATGCAACTGAATATGATGTCCCTATAAATGTATTACGACTAACCCAGACATTTGGAAAAGGAGTAGAATATAATGATAGTCGAGTTTTTGCGGAATTTGCAAGATGTGTGATTGAGAACAAGAATATTATTCTTAAAACAAAAGGGGAAACAAAGCGTTCTTATTTAAATGTTAAAGATGCTGTAAATGCTATTTTTAAAATTATGATCTCAGATGTTGCAGGTCAAGTATTTAATGTTGCAAATGAAAATACATATTGTAGCATACGAGAAATGGCTGAAATGGTTGCTAATAACATTGCAGAAGAAAGAATATCGGTCAATTTTGAATTGAACGAAGACGATTCTCTAGGATATGCGCCAAAACTTTGTATGAATTTGGATACTGCCAAATTGAAAAGATTAGGATGGGAAGCAAATTATTCTTTAGAAGATACTTTTATAGAAATGATTTTATGGATGAGAGAACATAAGAATGACTAGTATAGCGGTAATGATGAGTACGTTTAATGGAGAAGCGTATGTAGAAGAACAGATTAATAGTATATTAAACCAATTGAATGTTAAAATATCATTGTTTATTCGAGATGATGGCTCTAAAGATAAAACTATAAGTATAATCAGAAACAAAATAAATCGGAATTCAAATATACAATTAATTCAAGGAGAAAATGTCGGTGTAGGTAACAGTTTTATGAACTTATTGTATAGTACACCAGATGACTATGATTTCTATGCTTTTAGTGATCAAGACGATATTTGGGAATCTGAAAAAATATACAAATCTATAGAGCTTCTAAAGGCTTCAGATAAAAAATTATATATTTCTAATCAGAAATGTGTTGATAAGAATGGTGATTTTTTGAATATGCGATATAAATCGAAACCTCCTTTAGAAGTGATTGATGTATTGTCGCAAAATCGTGGTACAGGATGTACAATGGTGTTTAATAATCAGTTTAAAAGATTACTATGTGAGAAGAAAAGACGTCCTAGTAAAGAAATTTTACAATTAAGAATTCATGATGTTTGGGTAACAATGGTTGGGATTTTAACACAGTCTATTATATATGATAACAATGCATATATTTGTTATAGACAACATGAGAATAACGTTGTAGGTGCTTTTGTTCCTTCTTTTAAAGATAAGTTTAAAATCAAAATAAACAAACTTAGAAACAAAGATTTAAGAAACGGAAGGAGTTTGTTGGCAAAAGAGATAATTGAACATTATTATGATTATGCTAAATCATATCCGATATTGTTTATTTGTGCCAATTATAAGAAAAATCTAAAGTCAAAGATAGATTTGATTAGACGTTATGCAGAATTTAGTAACTATAGCAATTTTATTATATTTGCTTTGTATGTGATAATTGGGTTATTTTAGGAGACACGAAATAATATGAGAAAACTGCAAATAAAAAAATATTAGAATGATAACAGCACAGGAAATGTTGAGATTTTATCCTTATATGAATGAGAAGAATAAGCCATTTTTTAAGTTGTTTGCAAATTATCAGAATTCGATGAGAGATAAGTGCAGACTTAAATTAAATAAAGAGATTCGTAAGGGCGTTTTGAAAATGCAAATGTGTTTAGTATAAAGGTTTTGATGAATTTTGTGTAACTATGTGGCTGATGAAAAGGCCAAAAATATATTATAAAGAATTAAGGCGATTATTGTATATGAATCAGAAGTTGGATAAGCAAATAATAGAATTTAACAAAAGATATCAAGATGCTGTTTTTTCTAATGAACGGTTAATGCAAGAAAAAAAGAAACGATATCTGACAAATATAAAGCAGTTTAAACTGTTAAGTATTATTGATGACTTAAAATACAGAAGTATTTCCGTAAATCGGTTTTCTACAAAAGGAAACTGTATATCTGCTGCAAAAGCACCTTATAACACGAAAGAAAAAAGGATAGCTGTTTATAGTTGTATTGTGGGTAGTTACGATAAAATTATCGAACCAGTAATATGTGACGAAGATGTTGATTATTTCTTGTTTACTGATCAAGAAGTGCCAAAAAATTCGGCTTGGAAAAAAGTAGATGTTACTCAATATGAAGACTACAATAAGCTAACGCCGATTGAATTAAATAGAAAGATAAAAATCTTACCCTATGAATATCTTGCAGACTATGACGTATCAGTGTATGTTGATGGCAACATTGAATGCGTTGCTTACATAACACCAATATTGGCCGATTTTGGTGTTTCTAGCTTTGGTGTGCATTATCATAGCAGAAGAGATTGTATATATGATGAAGCTATAGCAGTTAAGCACTATAGAAATATCAAGACAGAAGAAACAAAAGAGCAACTAAAAGTTTATGCAAGCGAAGGCTTTCCAAGACATTATGGACTTTACGAGAATTCAATTTTGATAAGAAAACATGATGATAAAGAGATAAGGCAATTGATGGAACTCTGGTGGAAGGAATATCAGAAGTATCCAACAAGAGATCAATACAGTCTGCCATATGCTGTTTGGAAAATGAATCTTCGAGAAAAAATTTTGATTATAGGAAATGATATATCAAAAAATCCTAGATTTAACAGAATTAATAAGCATACAGTTAAAAATGAGAGATAAGTTGTTTTCTGGTGTTTGGGATAGAGAAATGACATATGATAAGTACGATGCTGCTGAGTATGGCTTTGATTGTTTTAAGGAAAATTGATTATGAATACAAGGGTGGTTTGAAGTGAATATTGATAAAATTATATATTAATGGATAAAGAAATGGTGGATGAAAGATTAGATAAACGATTACAAAATATTAATTACAGATATCAAGATTTATGGCATTCAGATTTGATGCAGTTTATTGATAAGGAAAACAGATATCTACTGTAAATATTCCACAAGAAATCAGCTGCCAATCAGAATAAATATCAATAAAGGATGATAAAATTAATGATAATTAGAATAAAAAATAGGGTAATAAAATATATATTTGTAATTCTCATAGCATTACTTATAGGTGTAATGTTTCATGTAGAAAGATATGAAAACATGGATTTTAGTCGATTTCAGGATATAATGGACACCATTCGATATTCTAACATGAATTTTCAAGAATTTCTTGCGGACGATACTAATTTATTGAAGTGGTCAAATCGTACGTTTCCGTATATGTACTCATTTGATCTGCTCATTTTTTTAATAAGTAAATGTTTTGAAAATAATTATGTGATTGTGTGGGTTTCTATTATAATTGATTATACGATTGTTGCCTATATAGCGTACGATTGGAGAAGAGATAGTAGATACAGTAATAAAGAAGTTTTTTTGTCTATTTTAGCATGTTTTGCTTTATTACCAATGGTTCATGCGTGTTCTGGATTAAGAACAGCTACATCAGCATGTTTTATGTCGTTAGCAATATATAAGTTTTTGTATCAAAATAAAAATTGGTTGATTTTCGCATTTTATTGTGCAATAGCAGTTACGTTTCATCCTGTAACACTTTTTGCGGTTCCAATTGCAGTTGCAATTAAAGTATCACCAAGGAAATTTGTTTTTTTTATTGTACTTTTGGGATGTTTGTTCATATCACGGATTGCTGTTTTTCTTTCAAACTCAGGAAACACTTTTTTGCAAGGACTGGGAATAAAGTATGCGACATATACAGCGGAAAATCAATTTAGATCATATAGATTTTCAATGTATGGAGTCATTGTCTTTGCTATACTGATTGTTGGCTATTATTTTTTGATCTATAGTAATAAATTAAAAGGTGATGTAAATCAAAATGAAACATTGGCTATAGATTATGATGAGTATAAAAAAACAAAAAAGTTATTTTTATTCTATGTGTGCTATTTGGCATTTTTAGTAGGAAATGCTAATAGTTATGAAATTGTTTGTAGAGGTGCTTATTTAATAGGTGCAAGTGCCCCTGTTATTATTGGAATGTTGTTTGATAATCCAGGTAGTACACAAAATCGCAGTGTTGCACAAATTATTAAATTAATGCTTGCGGTTCTACTCACATATATGTGTTTTTGTTGGATTAGATACAATGCTAAATTCTTTATTTAAGGAGGAAATCGAATGCCGAATTTAAAATCAGAGATAAAAAAACATATACCGGATAGCATCATATTGAAATATGATTTTAAGAAAATTCTTGGTCGTAAGTTGGATTTGAAATGTCCCAAAACACTGAATGAAAAACTTCAATGGCTAAAGATTTATAATCGAAAGCCAATCTATACCATTATGGTTGACAAGTATGCTGTTAAAGATTATGTAGCTTCTATTATAGGCGAGGAGTATATAATTCCGACGATAGGCATATGGGAAAGTTTTGACGATATTAATTTTAATTTATTACCTAATCAGTTTGTTATGAAGTGTACTCATGATTCTGGAAGTACAATAGTATGTAAGAATAAGAAAGAGTTTGATATAGAATTTGCCAAATCAAAGATTAATAAATGTCTCGCACAGAACTTTTATTATAGAGTTGGACGTGAATGGCCTTATAAAGATGTTAAGCCTCGGATTCTAATAGAAGAATTTATTGCGGATACGCCATATGATTATAAATTTTATATGTTCAATGGAAAAATGGATAGTGTGATGGTGTGCACAGACCGTGAAAAAGGACATGCTAAATTTCGATTTTATGATAAAGATTGGAAACGCCTTATTTATATGCATCCTGAACTTGAACCGGATGGAGATGTATTTTGCCCAGATAATTTTGGGAAGATGATTGATATTGCGGAAAAGTTATCAAGTGGATTTCCACACATTCGTGTTGATTTGTATAACATTGAAGGTCAGGTCTATTTTGGTGAACTCACTTTTTATAATCAGTCAGGATTTGATACTGATATTACATATGAAACTGATTGTAAATGGGGTGACATGACGAATCTAAACTTAGTTAGAAATGATGGAGAATAAGTTCTGCAATATCAGCTTTATGATAACACGGATGGTTATAACTACATCTGCAGTATTAAGTGGAAACATCTTAATCATATGTATCATATGTATTCGCAGTTTCAATATGGAGCAGTGGTTGCTTTGTTCATATTGATTTGCTATCTCATTACTAGATGGACAAATAGTGTTGTTGTAGGAATAGTGTTTTAACTTATTGAAATATTTACATTTATAATTTTAGTGAAAAATACTAAGGAGATTAATGAAATGACATTGGCTCATGATATTAAAAATTCCCTATACTTGGCATCAATATTATACGGCCTATACTGGCAATTTTGATCCGTATTATGTTCCTGAGCTCTTGTATATTCCTGAATTTGAAAGATTTATGAATATTTACCCGGAGTACGTGAAAGTATTTGAAGATAAAAATATTCTTCCATATGTAGCTAAAGCAGCCGTGATAAAAATGCCAACGAATATTTTGACATATGCATGCGGTTTATTGTAGGAATGAGGAGCTTCGTGTTATTTCCAAAGAAGAAGCAATGTCCTGCATAAAAGATGTTGGAGAAGTCTTTATTAAACCTACAATTGAATCAGGTTCTGGAAAGGGGTGTTTTATTGCCTCATTTCATAAAGGAATGGATGAAATTTCAGGAAAATCAGTCAGCGACGTTTTAGACATAGAAGAGGACTATGCGGTTCAGGAAAGACTTCGTTGTCACGAATCTATCTCGAAATTATATAACAATTCGGTTAACACATTTAGAATTATAACTTACAGATGGAAAGATAGATTCTACAGCGTTCCTGCAGGTATGAGAATTGGCAAGGGGGGGAGTACTCGACAACGCCCATGCAGGTGGAATCTTTATAGGAATCTCTGCTGATGGTAAATTAAAGAAGAACGCTTTTACAGAGTTTCACGATGTTTATTCTGCGCATCCTGATTCGGGAGTGATTTTTGAAAATTATTCTATTCCTTTATTTCCAAAAGTTTTGGAAGCTGCATTTCATATGCATGAGGCGCTGCCAGAACTCGGGTGTGTGAATTGGGACTTTACAATAGATGAAAATGGTGACCCTATTTTTATAGAAGCAAATATTAGCGACGGTGGTATTTGGCTTCCTCAAATGGCAAATGGTGTAGGACCATTTGGACAAAATACTCTGGAAATTCTGGAGTGGATTCATAAAATGGAAGGTGTTAGATTAAGTGACAGATATAAATATAGATTTGGAAAATATAGAATTACGAAAACAAAAGGACACTTGTTCGCGAACAAAAAAATTATATTTTAATACAGTTAGTGCATTGGTGTATCGATTAGTGATGGTTGTTAGTGGATTTATACTTCCAAGATTTTTTTTGGTTGCTTATGGCTCAAATGTCAACGGATTAGTAAATTCCATTTCAAGTTTCCTTGGTTTTATTGCTTTGGCTGATTTTGGGGTCAGTAGTGTTGTTGAATCTTCTTTTTATGGCCCACTAGCAAAAAATCAAAGAAAAGAGGCAAGTGGAATATGGAAATCATCAAGTCGGTTTTTCAGAGTTATTGCCATTGTTTTACTCATATATGTTGCAATACTTTGCGGTGTATACCCTTTGATTGTAAAGAGTAATTATAGTTACTTATATATAGACTTACTCTTTCTTGCAATATGTATAGGAACGTTTGCTCAGTATTTTTTGGGTATTACTAATTCTCTTTTGTTGCATGCAGATCAACGTGGATATGTAGTTTATATTATTGATAGCGCTGCTATTATTTTTAATACAGTTATATCATGTGCTTTAATTTATTCTGGCGTACAAATACATCTTGTTAAATTTGTTTCATCTATAGTATTTATTGGGAAACCAATACTTTATCAGGTTTATGTAAGTGTTCATTATAATCTTGATAAAAAAATTAAACTTAATGGTGAACCGATTAAACAGAAATGGAATGGATTTGCTCAACATATATCAGCTGTTGTACTTGATAAGACAGATACTATTGTGTTGACGGTCTTTTCAACGCTAGAGAATGTATCTATCTATGGGGTATATAACCTTGTAGTTACTGGTGTTAGGGATATTGTTCAAACTATGGCAAGTGGGATACAGGCTTTGTTTGGAAATTTGCTAGCTAATAATGAAATGAAGAAATTGAAAGATTTCTTTTCCATTACTGAATGGGGCATTCATACAGCTACAACATTTGTATTTACGGTAACAGGAATATTAATAATGCCTTTTATTAGCGTGTATACGAGAGGCATACATGATGCAAATTATATGGTTCCATTATTTGCAATTATAATTACATTGGCACAGGCAGTGAGGTCATTAAGACTTCCATATAATCTAATGGTTTTGGCAGCAGGCCATTATAAACAGACACAAACCAGTTCCTTTATTGAATCAGGTTTGAATATCCTGATATCAATTATTGCGGTTTTTGAGTTTGGCCTTGTTGGTGTGGCTATAGGTACACTTGTGGCCATGGCTTATAGAACAATCTATCTTGCTTGGTATTTGTCTAGAAATATCATAAATAGAAATATCAGTAGTTTTATAAAGCATATTTTAGTTGATGCGCTTTCTGCTTTTGTTATATTATTTTCTACCAATTGGTTACTGTATTTACCGAATGGATATAATGCATGGATTATATTAGCAATAAAGGTAAGTGTAATAGGATTGGGAGTATGTATTTTATTAAATTTGATATTTTACAGAAAAGAAATGATAAATCTTCTGAGGTATGTAAAGAAGCGAAGGAAAAGCACCTAATATAATGGATATAATAATCGTATATACAGAGAGGATTTAAAAGAATGAATAATGACTATAATATTGAATCCAATAATGCTTGGAAAAATATAGGGAGAACTCCGTTTGTTACTGTTGTAACACCTGTCTATAATCGTGAAGATACGATACTTCGAGCAATGCAGTCCGTGGAGAGACAATCGTACAAAGATATGGAGTATATTGTTGTTAATGATGGATCCACAGATTCAACTGAAGAAATTATTATAGACTTTTTACACAAAACAACTATGCCAATGCTTTATGTAAAAAAAGATAATGGAGGAGTTCATACTGCAAGAAATCTGGGAATCAAGTTAGCACGCGGAGAAATGTACATGTGTAATGATTCTGATGATGAATCTTTGCCTAATGCAGTAGAGACATTTGTTAACGCTTGGAAGATGATTCCTAAGGAACAAAGAAATCTTTACTTCGAAATAAAAGCTAGATGTATAAATGAAGCAGGTGAAGAAGTGGGACCACGATTTCCTGAGGATATTAATATTCGAGAATGGGTCGAAGTAAAACAATACTATGAAAGTATTCTTGCTGAAAATGTAGGATTTCGTAGGATAGATATTATGAAAGCAAATCCATGGCCTGAGCCTGAAAATGTAACATTTGTAGGAGAAGATTTTGTATGGAAGAAACTTCGGATGCAATATAGGACTTGGTTAATTAATGACATTGTTCAAGTTTATCATACAGAAGGAAATGATCATTTGGAAGGCAAATTGAATGCTACCAAAAAAAGATCTTTTCAGACATGTCGAAATGCATATTGGAAAAGTTCATATGTGTTAAATAATTATGATTTATTTGGAGTGGGGCATAGATTTAAATATTTTTTAAGTCGAACCATTATGTGGCATGCGCTGGGGGCTTCTAAAGAAAAAAGAAATTATATAGCGCTAGATTCAATGAGTAACACGATAGCAGATATACTAATTTCTCCCATTGGGTTCATTTTAGCCAAACTATATATTCGAAAATATAATTTGAAAGAGAAAGGTATGAGATGAAAGAGAGTGAAATTTCTAATGTTAAAGTTAGTAAAAACACTTTTTATAGTGGTTCAGTTGTCAAGACAAAAATCTAAGATTTATCGGAGTGGCTATTGGTACACTTCTTGCTATGGGATACCAGACTGTGTGGATGGTATGGTACGATTCTAAGCATTTGATTCAGTGGCCTTTTGCCAATTTCGTGAAACAGATAACAGTAGATGTGTTTTCACAGTTGTGTTGTCTTGTTAGCCGTTTGATTTCGATGACTGTGGTAAGCTATATTGCTTGGATTGTTAACGCTATTGAAGTAACTGTTATATGGCTAGTTATAATAATGGTTGTTAACTTGATCTTTTACAGAGACAAAATGCTGAAACTCATAAATGCAGTTAAATCAAGAAAGGTGAAATAATGGAAGAAAGACTTGAGATTAATGACAATATTAAAACTGCAATGATGCTTGCAGTAGTGCTTTATCATTCTTGTATGTTTTTTACTGGAACATGGTTTGATAAGGCACAGCCAGTATACAAAGCTAATTATATAGAATATTTTGCTAAATATTTAAATACTTTTCATGTTCGCACTTTTGTAATGACGGCAGGATTTTTGTTTTATGCATTGAGGAAGGAAAAGAAAAAATACAGAAATAATTTGAAAAAAGATGCTTTTAAGAGGGCGAAACGTTTACTCCTTCCATATGTTTGCACGATTGTATTTTGGACACTTCCATTTTACATTGTTTATAGTGGATTCGATATCACAGAAATTATATATAAATATATTTTTGGATGTGCACCATCGCAATTGTGGTTTCTCCCGATGCTCTTTTGGCTTTTCATAGTTTACTATATTGTTTTTGAGAAACATACGCCAAGTAAAGCTGGATTTGTTATTAATACTTTAATTTCAATCGGGGGGGGGTATGTGGTTAATAAACTTGGCTTAATAAATTTCTTGCAATTTGTTACAGCAGTGCATTATGCTATGTTTTACTATATGGGAGCATATCTCTACGAGCATGGAATAAAGTTGCCTGTTAAAAAGGTTGCGTTTAGTTTTGGAATTTCTTTTGGATGCTATATCTTATCGCAGGTGTTTTTGAATAAAGAATCAGTTGCATTAAAAGTAATGCTGTTGGTTTCTGATAATATTGGACTTCTTGCTGGTGTTCTTGCCGTATATGGTATGGCAAATTTGGTTCATAAAAGAAATGATTTTGTAGGGATGCTACTGAAGAAGAATAGCTTTGGAATTTATCTTTTTCATCAACAATTGATATATCCATGCATTATGCTGCTGAACGGAAAAGTTCATCCGGCTGTTCAGGTAATTGTCTGTTTTATAGCTGCTATTTGCGGAGCAACTGTAATAACTGAATTCCTTCGAAAGTTTAAAGTGACAAAAGTAATGTTTGAAATTTAACATAGAAATCAAAATGTAAAGTGAAAGCTCATTTTGGTACTATGTGAATCTAACTACAGTAGAAAAGGAAATCAAAGTCGTGTTCAACAGCAAAGAATAAGCAGATGGTTTCCAAGGAATGTGCTATAGCGTGAGAAAGAATGTAAAAATGAGGCGAGGAGGAAAAGAAAATAATGTATGATTTGTCATCAAAGTTTAATACTTTTTATACATCACATGTTGTTCTGTCACAAGATGAACAGGATAACTTACATAACAAAAAGAATCTCAATATTCAGCGCCTCAAGGATGGTTTAAAAGAGTATAACAGCGAAAATAATACATCATATACTATTGCCGAGACTTGCGTACAGGGAAGCGTGGCAATGTCAACTGTCGTTCAAAATGAAGATGGGGATTATGACATTGATGTTGCTGTGGTCTTTGACAAAAGTATATTGGGAAATAAGGGGGCACAAGCTACTAGAAATCTAGTGGCAAATGCGCTAAAGCGAAAAACAAAACAATTTAACGCCGAGCCAGAAGTAAAAACAAGCTGTGTTAGAATTAAATACGCAGATGGATATCATATTGATTTTGCTGTTTACAGACGGCATTATGATTCTGAAAATGAGTGCTGGATTTATGAACACGCAGGTTCGGATTGGTCTGAGAGAGAACTCAGGGGGCTAACCGATTGGCTTAAGTCACAAAATGATGATTCAAATGGTAAGTTGAGAAAAATAATTCGGCTATCAAAAATGTTTTGCAAATCGAGAAAATCGTGGAAAAATATGCCGAGTGGATTGCTTCAAACAGTGCTATGCGATGAAAAATTACAGCAATCATACGAACGGACAGATGAACTGTTTTATTATACGATGCAAGAAATCGTAAATCGTCTTAAAACAAGTACATCGGTTATAGCACCTGTAGATGACGGTCGTGATTTGACGCCAAGAAATATCGATCATCAAAGAATGACAAACTGGAAAAATCGCCTAAAAAGCAAACTGGAGGATTTGGAAGTCTTATTTAGTGAGGACTGCACAAAGGATGATGCAATTCAGGCATGGTATGGCTTCTTTAACCATGATTACTGGGGCGAACAGGTGACGGTAGAAGAAAGCTATGCAGTCTCTTCTGTGTCTAAATCTGTATGTAGTTTTTTCGATGGAGAACAGTATATCGAGGAAATGTATCCGATGCGGTTGATATATCAATGTGATGTATCCTGCAAGGTTTCGGGTGATGGGTGGAGACCAAAGCCGATAAGTGAGTTCCTGTCGATGTGGCGACATTATTTGCCACATAATTTTGAAATTCGATGTGAAATGGAGTATACCAATTGTCCATGGCCATATAAAATACTGTGGAAGGTTAAAAATGTAGGTCCTGAAGCAGAAAGAAAAAATCAGATAAGAGGCCAAATTGAGGAACGTGGACGCAATATAGTAGAACATACTTCTTTCTTTGGCAATCATTATATTGAATGCTATATCGTAAAAGATGGTTCATGTGTAGCAAGAAAAAGAATTAAGATTCCAATAGCCAGGAGGTGATTTTGTGAAGATTCTTAAAGTAGTTGGGCTTGGGGGATTATCGTTAATTTTAACAGGAGTAATTATATTGTTTGAGTACAATAATTGGCCTGTCGGAAGTAGTTTATCTGGAATAGCACTTGGTTTTTCATTGCCCGCTTTTTGGAAATCTTTACAAGATCTTACAGACACTACAAATTGGAAAACCTCTCAGAGAAAGTTGAAACGCGGGGATTTTATTAAAAATGATACACTCGTCCGCATTTCATTTGCCTATCTTTATAGAATTAAAGTTGGCAACAAGTATTTACTGGTGAAAAACGAACGAGGTACGGAAAAGTATCAGCCAGTCGGAGGTGTATACAAACTTGCGGGGAATGAGAAAATTGAACTAAAGAACCGTTATCAAGTTAAAGATGATGACAAGATTTCAATTGATGAGTCGTCACGAGATGATTATCGTCTCAGAATTGAAAATAGGTATTTGCGAAATTTTATGAAACGGTTTGATCGTAGAGCAAATCGTGAGCGTATCGATAATTTGAGTCGAGAATTCAAAGAAGAATTGATTGACAAAAGTATTGTGAATTGGAACCATATATCGTATCGCTATTGTGGTAGACATATAACAGAACTTTATTGGGGAGAACATTTTCAATGTTATGAACTCCTCCTTGCTGATATCATAGAATTGCTTCCGACACTGGAGCAAGAAAACGATTTGAAAAATTTGATGGGACAGCCTTCGGAAAGCTATCGCTTTGCAACAGCAGAAGAAATAATTTCTTTGGGAATTGATACTAATCGTGGAGAATTAAGAGAAACAATCGCTGATCATACCGCAAAGATTATACAAGAAAATGAAGGAAAGCTAATCAAAAATAAAAGCGTTGGAAAAATATATAGAGTCATAGTCTAGGGAAACGGGGACAGGGCAGTGTCGTGGTGGAAAACATTGGGGACAGGCACGATGAATGCAATATGAACAGAATTTAATAAACTATCAGATAATAATGATAAACACTTCATAGTGTTCACCATCTAAATAGGAGTTATAAAAATGAGAAAAATGATGGATTTAAACAACAAAACAATCTTAGTAACAGGAGCTGCGGGGTTTATCGGATCGAATCTGGTTCTGGAGCTGATGAAGAAGGTGTCACCGGTGACTATCATCGGTATTGACAACATGAATGACTATTATGATGTCAGCATCAAGGAGTGGAGACTCGCGACCATTGAGGAGCTTGCTAAGGAGAGAACGGATGCGTCCTGGACCTTTGTGAAGGGTTCGATTGCGGATAAAACGCTGATTGATAAGGTGTTTGCAGATTTTTCACCGGATATCGTTGTGAATCTTGCTGCGCAGGCTGGTGTTCGTTATTCCATTACGAATCCGGATGCGTATATTGAGGCGAATCTGATTGGCTTCTACAATATTCTTGAGGCCTGCCGTCATTCCTATGATAACGGTGCAAAAGGCGTGGAGCATCTGGTATATGCGTCTTCATCTTCCGTGTATGGCACCAATAAGAAGGTTCCGTATTCTACGGATGATAAGGTGGACAATCCGGTGTCCTTATATGCTGCCACCAAGAAGTCCAATGAGCTGATGGCGCATGCGTACAGCAAGCTTTACAATATTCCTTCCACCGGACTTCGCTTCTTTACGGTTTATGGTCCTGCGGGCAGACCGGATATGGCGTACTTTGGCTTCACCAATAAGCTGCTGAAGGGCGAGACGATTCAGATTTTCAATTATGGCAATTGCAAGCGTGATTTCACTTATGTGGATGATATCGTTGAGGGTGTGAAGCGTGTAATGCAGGCTCCGCCTGAGAAGAAGGATGGTGAGGATGGACTTCCGATTCCACCATATGCGGTTTACAACATTGGTAACAGCAATCCGGAGAATCTGCTGGAGTTCGTTGATATTCTGCAGCAGGAGCTGATTCGCGCGGGTGTGCTGCCGGAGGATTATGATTTCGAGGCGCACAAGGAGCTTGTTGCGATGCAGCCGGGGGATGTGCCGGTGACCTATGCGGATACGACACCGCTGGAGAGAGACTTCGGGTTTAAGCCGGGGACAAGTCTGAGAGAGGGACTGCGTAGGTTTGCGGAGTGGTATAAGGAGTTTTATCAGGTGTAGAAATGATTTGACACGTTAATTTGCGAAAGTGCACGCTTCAAATAATATCCCAGAACAACTGATGTTGCGGTTGTTCTGGGATATTTGTATTTCTGGGTTAGTCGCGCTGGAACAGGTCGCGGGTATATACTTTGTCTTTTACATCATCCAGGCAGGAGTCATAGCGGTTTGCGATGATACTGTGGCTGATCTTCTTGAATTCATCAAGGTCATTGATAACCTTGGAGCCGAAGAAGGTTGTTCCGTTTTCCAGGGTTGGCTCGTAGATTACTACGGTTGCACCCTTGGCTTTGATTCTCTTCATTACGCCCTGAATACTGCTCTGGCGGAAGTTATCGCTGTTGCTCTTCATGGTCAGACGATATACACCAACAACTACTTCTTTTTCCATGGAAGGATCCCAACTGCTGTTTGCTTCATATGCACCGGCGAGCTCTAACACACGATCCGCAATAAAGTCTTTTCTTGTGCGGTTACTCTCTACGATGGCAGTCATCATGTTCTGTGGCACGTCATCATAGTTGGCAAGAAGCTGCTTGGTGTCCTTTGGCAGGCAGTAGCCGCCGTAGCCGAAGCTTGGGTTGTTGTAATGTGTGCCGATTCGTGGGTCGAGACACACGCCGTCGATAATGTCCTGTGTATTCAGGTCTTTCATCTCTGCATAGGTATCCAGCTCATTGAAGTAGGATACGCGCAGTGCAAGGTAGGTGTTCGCGAAAAGTTTTACTGCCTCTGCTTCTGTGAATCCCATGAAAAGTGTGTCGATGTTCTCTTTGAGCGCGCCTTCCTGAAGGAGAGCTGCGAAGGTGTGAGAAGCTTTTACAAGTTTTTCATCAGATTCGTCTGTGGATACGATGATACGGCTCGGATAGAGGTTATCGTATAATGCCTTGGATTCTCTTAAAAATTCCGGGCTGAAAATGATGTTTTTGGTGTTGTATTTCTCGCGAACGCTTGCGGTGTAGCCTACCGGAATCGTGGATTTGATGACCATGATGGCGTCCGGGTTCACCTTCAGGACTAATTCAATCACTGCTTCTACCGCTGAGGTATCGAAGTAGTTCTTCTTGCTATCGTAGTTGGTCGGCGCTGCGATAACTACGAAATCAGCATCCTTGTAGGCTGCTTCTCCATCTAAGGTTGCAGTCAGATCTAAGTCTTTTTCCGCTAAGTATTTCTCAATATAATCGTCCTGAATCGGGGACTTCTTATTGTTGATGAGGTCCACCTTCTCCTGAATGATGTCAACTGCAGTTACGTGGTTGTGCTGTGCCAGCAGGGTTGCGATGGACAGTCCAACGTAGCCGGTTCCTGCGACTGCGATGTTGAGCGGAGAGCATTTCTCCAATGCTTTGGTGGTGTGCTCATTTACGAATAATGACACCGGTTCGAAGTCCAATACTTCGCCTAACTTCTCAAGCTGCTCGATGGATGGGATGTAATCCTGTGTCTCCAGGCGGCTTACCATGGCGCGGTTGATACCGGTCAGATCAGAAAGCTGCTGCTGGGAGAGTTTCTTTGCTTTTCTTGCATCTACTACTTGCTTGGCAAGAAGGGATGGGGATAATTTCTTCATTTGCGTGAGGTCCTTTCTTATATATTCTGTACTTGTTACATTAAATGTTATTTATAACGTCAATAATGGCACTTTGGGCGTTTGTTTAAAACATAGCTATGATAGCAGATGTGGGGGCGGAATGCAATAGATAGTTGGAAAAAGAATGGAAAATAATTGAGATTGGATGTCTGATATGCGGTTTGTGTTGTTTACAATAACAAACACTGCCTTTCTTGGGTGATGTGGCGTGTTATTCGAGGGGAGAGTGAAGCTGGAGTATTTGAGTAATTCAATTTCCATTCATTATTTGTCGGAGATGATTCTGGTAAGGCTAATGTGTCTGGCCAATTTCAAGTTCCTTTGATGGATTGGTGGGAAAGCTAAATCTAAAAAATAGCTGACATTTGACGCTCTTTTTAAGATAGGATATACTTGATTTGACAAATTTGAAAATATTTGATATAATACGAAACTTTGAAGGAAAAATTATGGCAAAAAAGAAAGTTTATGCAGTGAGAAAAGGGATGATCTCTCGGAATTCTGATTGATCATGCCAGCGAAATTCTGGCATTGAACTTTGACAAGTAAATATTATTCGGAATAGAAAAAATGGGTACAAAAAATAGACATAGGACTGTTGCTATGCCAAAAAATGAGGTATGATATCTGTAGGATTATGCTACGTTCAAAATTAACTTTCTTATCTTAATGAATTTGTGCTGATATATAAAATGAATGAACGTTACCGGCAGAAGGAAAATGCAAAGTGGTTGGCAATGATACTTTTTATTAAGCATTTTCTGTATGAACAGATGGAACAGATCAAAATGGGAAAACTTCTTTCAGAATCGTTGTTGTTGACTTACAAGAACGAGACGTTTGATGTGGAGACATTGATCGGAAGATACCATGCAAACATTTACTCGGAAAATGAGTGTATACAGATTGTTGAGGATCCGGTTAATAATCCCGTTATTTGAATATTTGCCGTGCTGCGATATGATTTTTCAATTCCGAAAGCGGACAGAAACGATCCAAGATGGTTTGCAAACGAATCAGATGGTGTTATGCGAAGAATGCAACATAATGAGCAAGTGAATCGTTTCTTGTGGAATATTAAGGGAAATGGCAATTCGGAATATACCGATATGGAATGGCTTGCAAAGGAAATTTGTGAAACGGTTTTAAATAAAGTAGGAAATCCCCGAAAGAAAGCTTGGGATAAAATCTGGAAAGATGCATTTCAAATGGAAAATGAAAAGAATAACGGTACGGTGCAGTTGTTTGGAGAGACTGCGATGCTTTCTGCCTTTAAGGCCTTGTATGTAACCGGAATTTCAACAGAAAATTGGATTCGGATGATAAAGTATTATTTTGCGCAGGAGGAAGCACAAGCCATCACTGTGGATATGATCGAAAACCTTAACTTTGTGTCATTGATGAACAAAGATGTTCTGATTGCCGTGGCAAGGGGATTTGTACAATGTAAAGTGGTGGGAAATATGAATGAACAGAAAGCTTTTGCGCGGTTCTTAAAAAATTATTTACAGGCAATCTGGGGGTTGGGATATGCCAGAAGAAGAGGAGACTGGTATATTGCCGGTATGTATTCGGAAGAACTGTTACAGAAAAAAGAGTTTGTTGTGGAGGTTCTTGCGGATTATAGGCGTGCGCTGCAAGATGGAGAGCAGAGTGCGTTATTTACGCAAATGAAAGAGGAATTTGAGCTTTTGGTGCAGTTTGTGGATAAGTTATCAGAGATTATCCGGCATAACAGAAATCTAAAGGCAAGGGAGATGCAATGGAAGAAGGGGGAGACAAGAACTGTTTATGAACACGATGATCTGTTTCGAAAATTAAAAGAAGAAGCTTCAAATATCGATCCGGCAAATGAAGCGGAGAGAGAAGCTTTTATCAAAGAACTTGAGCAGTTGTATCGTGAAGGCAAACTAAATCCAGAAGAGTATCGGATTATAGAGGAATTGCTACTGAAGAAAGGATGAATGAAGTAAAAGCTTGCATTTGAAATAAAAAAGAAGTACACTCAATTAAGTACACAAAAATAAGAATTGGAGAAATTACAAATGGAAAATCAGGTAAGGGAGATTTCACTTCGCCAGTTATTCTGGAAAGTGATGATGGGATGGAAGTTATGGATTTTATGTGCGGTGTTGTTTGCAATTTTACTTCCGGGAGTGAAGTATGCAAAGGACGTGCGGGCATATCATGCAGCACTCCAACCGAAGGATGAGAAGCAGGAACCGACAGTTGTTCTTACGGATGACGAGCAGCAGCAGATCGATGATGTAAAGAGTTTAAATCTTTTAATTGAAAAAAACAGCAATTATATGCAGAATTCGATTCTGATGAACATTGATCCTTATCAGGAGCACAGAATGGAATTACAGTATTACATAGATTCTGATTTTGTGATGAATTACACGAAGGACAGCAAGAAAGATTATACATCCGCGATTGCGAATGCCTATGTGGATTATGCCAATAACGGCGTGGATCAGAAAACGATATGGAAAGATGTTTCTACAAAGTCGGAAGATAAGTATCTGGCAGAACTTGTGTCTGCATATAATAACTCAGATAATACATTTTCTGTGATTATTAAGTATACAGATAAAAAGGGTCTGGAAAGTGTGGCAAGGCAGATACAGAATGAACTGGAAAAGAAGCAACCGGAATTCCGTAAACGTATAGGCGGACATAAGCTCGTATTAGTATCAGAAAATTATCAGATATGTACCGATTCGGATCTTGCAACTTCTCAGGGCAATGTTTCGAATCTGATCAAATCCTACAGGGATCAGATTACTACTCTTAAGTCTGCTATGTCAGAGGATCAGTTGAGTGAACTGGAGCGAGAGGAAAATTTGGAGTCGGATGACAAGGAAGAGTCTGCAGCGGTACAGGTTGCTGCTCCGGCTTTGAGCAAGAAATATGTGGTACTTGGTTTTGTGATGGGAGTATTTCTTGCCGCATTGTATTTGGTTTGTATTGCTGTATTATCAAACAAGCTGCAGGCAGCAGAGGAATTGGTGCGATACTATAAGATGCGTCAGTTTGGTATTATCACCAGGGAGCAGCGCACAAAGGGAATTACTGGATTTTTACTGCGCATCAAGTATCGGAATCAGAAGATGCTTTCTCCGGAGGCATCCCTGCAGATGGCTTCTTCAAATATTGAACTGTATTGTAAGAATGAAGGAATTACAAAGCTTTTCCTGACAGGTTCAGAGATTGAGCGAATGAAGAAAGAATGGATCACAAAGCTGACCGAACATCTGAAAGCAAGTGGTATTCAGGTGGTATATGGGGAGAATATCTGTTATGATTCTGCAGCGATGCGTGAAGCTTCGGAAGCTGGCCATGTCGTGTTAGTGGAGATTACGGATACATCGATCTATCAGGAGATTGAAAAGGAACTTCGCATGTTAAAAGACTGGAATGTTGATGTCATTGGATGTGTAGGAGTGGAATAAAGAACAATGGGAAAATATTTTGGAACAGACGGTTTTCGCGGGGAGGCAAACAAAGTACTGACCGCGGATCATGCATATAAAATTGGACGTTACCTGGGCTGGTATTACAACCAGAATCACAGGGGACGGATCATTATCGGAAAGGACACACGTCGCAGCAGCTACATGTTTGAGTATGCGCTGGTTGCTGGTATTACGGCATCCGGGGCTGATGCATTCTTGCTGCATGTTACCACCACGCCAAGTGTGGCATATGTAGTCCGTACAGAAAATTTCGACTGTGGCATTATGGTTTCTGCCAGTCACAATCCGTATTATGACAATGGAATCAAGGTCATGGATGGAAACGGACACAAGATTTCGGCAGAGGTGGAAGCTGCACTGGAGAAATACATAGATGGGGAGATGGGAGAACTGCCTTTTGCATTGCGTGACAAGGTTGGTGTGGCGCGGGATTATGCGATCGGACGGAACCGTTACATCGGCTATCTGATTTCTCTGGCTACCAGATCTTACGATGGGATGCGCGTGGGGCTGGATTGTTCCAACGGAAGTACGTTTAATATTGCAAAGAGTGTGTTTGATGCGCTTGGTGCCAAAACATATGTGGTTGGCAATGAGCCGGACGGTACCAACATTAATATGGGATGTGGATCGACACATATCGAAAATCTGCAGAGACTTGTCCGGGAGAAGAATCTGGATTGCGGATTTGCGTTTGACGGAGATGCTGACCGGTGTATTGCCGTGGATGAGAACGGTATGGAAGTGCACGGGGATTATATCCTGTATGTCTGCGGGAAGTATCTGAAGGAATGTGGTCGTCTGCAGAATAATACGGTGGTTGCCACGATCATGTCCAACATGGGATTGTTCAAAGCGATGAAGCGCGAGGGCATTGGGGTATGTGTGACCACGGTTGGCGATAAGTATGTCAATGAGGCGATGGTTGCCAACGGATATGTGCTCGGCGGAGAGCAGTCCGGACATATCATTTTCAGTAAGCATGCGACGACCGGAGATGGAATCCTTACGGCATTGATGCTGATGGAGGTGATCCTGGAGAAGAAGCAGAGCCTCGGCACGCTGTGCAGGGGGATGCAGATGTACCCACAGCTTTTGAAGAATGTGAAGGTTGAGGACAAGGCTGCGGTTACTGGCAATGCGCGTGTGCAGGTGGAAAAGGATCGGATCAGCACCGCTTTGGGTGAGGATGGAAGAATCCTTCTGCGTGAGAGCGGTACGGAGCCGGTGATTCGTGTGATGGTTGAGGCACAGAGTGATGAGTTGTGTGCGAAGTATGTGGATGAGATGGTGCAGGTGATCCGGGAAGAGGGGCTTGCAGTGGAGTAGAATGGTATAGAATAGTGAGATGGTAAGGAGAGCCGGCGCTGGTGCGTCGGCTTGTTTGTTATAAAAATTTGATACTAGGTATCCTATTGAAAAATCAGTTTTCGATGATTTAAGGATGGGATGTGCCCACATGATTACCAAAGGATGCATCATCAAATTTCGGATCTGGCAGACCTATTCCCTCTAATTGTGCATAATATGATAATGGGTCGCAATCTCCTATAAATGATTTGCAGTAGTCAAGTTCGTCTTGAAGATTATTTCCGAGAGAGTCGGTTGTAAAATGCTTAGTAATCACACCAAGAATTGCAACAACCATTTCTTGGCGAAAAAGAACCCGCTCTTCAGGTGGGAGAGTGTTGAATTGCTCCATAGAAATATCATTCATGGTGAGGAGATTTTCAAAGTAAGATGTATATTCTATCTCGCTTTTAGCCTTTAATAGATAAGGGTACTTTTCGGGTTTGATGAAGGATTTGGAAAGGGCTCTAAGATATTTATCTTCTATGCAGTCAGCGGCATCATCATATACACCTGATAAATAGTCCGGATGAACATTTAGATATTTTGCAATCTTGTCTAAGAGGTCAGGGGGCATCTCTCCGATATTTAAGTATCGACGAATAGTTTTTTCGGTTCTTTCTATTTGTTCATAGGCTTCTCCCAATTTCCTTATGCTACAGTTACGCAATTTTAGAACTTTCAAGAAACGCTGTTTGTTTACTGGAACTTTCTGTGAAGTTTTGTTTGCCATTATAATTCCTCCATAGTGGACATTTATGTCAAAAACGCCGCACCCGTTGCTATTGACTGTGCGGGCATTAATGTCTACAATGATTATAACAGTTGCGGACATTAATGTCCATAAAAACAGAAGGAGGCATTCAGATGGAAACAGAACGATACAGTTTTATTAAGTGGGTAAAGGTGCACAAGAAATCGCTGCTTCTTGCGGGAATCAGCGTTACCGCCATTATTGGAGTTATCCTTGTTCTCAAAAACAAGGATGCCATAATGGATTTATGGGAGTCTTTCGAAAAAGGCATCACAAAAATTCCTGAAAAACTGCCGGAACCTTTAAGTGCAGCATCGGTAACTCCGCCTGCGCCTGAAGAAATAATTCCAGCTCGGAAATATACTTCTCCGCAGGAAGCATATGGTGTTGACCAGCATATTAGAAACTTATCTGGTGGCAGACATCATTCCGCGGAAAAAGCTGCTGAGGCTGCAGCTTTGGGGATTTCCCTGTCACCAAATCAGACACTTGTAGATTCATATACGAAGTGTGTTGCTTAATACAATAAAAATGGTCAGACTTCATTAAAAAATATAAATTTTTTTGGTTCTATGTCAAGCGTTGGGGTGTGATTCTTTGAAATTACACCTCTTTACTGGATTTGGAGCTATTTTTATACCCCCAACATTTATTTTAGATCTTATATTTAATTAATTAGAACGCGAATTGTCATTTGCGTAAAAATTACTTGATAAACAATGTGAAAGAGAGTATTGTGAAAATTAAAGTATAGAAAACTGAATATTACGGTGCGGCGGACAGGTGATGGATTTCACCCCGGATTATTCATCAGCGAAATGACGGTGGATAAGTATTAAATTTGAAGGTGCAAATGCTAATAAATATATTCAAAATCGTCTCAAAAGACGAAAATGAAGCGAATGAAATACGGATAGTGCTTTATCCACAAGACAGCTATCCAAATAAAAAAACAGCATTTTTATTCATAAAGTAACAGCAAATCGGAGTAGAAAAAATTTTTTCAATTCTCTGTTTGGCACAACAATTGGTCATTGAACCCGAGGGGGTTCTGAATAGTTACTAGTATTGTATAAATAAATTTGTATAGTCAATAAATGAGGAAGGAGTTTTTGGTGTTTCATAGAATAAAGCAAAAAATTGAAAAAAATTTGATTGGTGAGATAAAAAACCTAAGCGCTTCGGATTTAGAATATGTGGGAAATTATATATTATGTATTATAGAAAATCAGGGTATGGTACATCATGGTATAAACAAAGAAGGTAGACCAAGTGCATATACGGTTGATTCTTTCTCACAGAATGCATCCATTGTTGGAGAATATAGCGTTGAAAAAGATTATTTTACTGACTATTCTGAAACGGATGGGATACGTTATTATAAAAAAATACATAAAGATATTGAACACGCAATAAATCACAGTGGAGATAATTTACAAAAAATTTATTTAATTACTAGCCAAGAAGAAATTCCTTCATTTAGAAAAGAGTTCAATAAAACAAAAGATTTTCAAGATAATAAAGATAAGATCATAATTCTAGATGCACGATTGTTAGCACAAGAAATATATAAGCAGTCAGCAGATAATATTAAAAATTTCAATTTTTATAAAGAGTATTTCCCTAATTTTGCACAGGAATTGGAAAATTATGAGTATTATGGAAAGATTCCATCTTTGTGTGATAATTTTTGTGAAGACAAAAAAATATTAGAGAAAATAGATAAACATTTTAAAAAAGAAAAAAATATCTGTTTATTATTTGGGGTAAGTGGTTCGGGAAAAACACAATTGATAATTGATTATGTTCATTGTAAAGCAAAAGAATTTCAAAATTACATATGGATAACTGGTGATGATTGGGCCGCAGATACTTCATTAAATTCTATTCAACGAACTAGGGGCGGCATGCCAATCAATGTTGTGGGGTTATTTAATAAATCAAAAACTATTTTAGTAATAGACAGTTTAGAACGAGAAGTAGATGTTAATATGTTTTCAGAATTACAAGAAGGATTTAAAAAAGAAGGTAGAGTTATAATAACTTCGCAAATAAAGTCACTTGTAGATTTTTGTATGCCGATGCCAGAATTGTCAGAAGAAGTGGCAATAAGTATTTTAGGAGAAGAAAATGATGATGGGATAACAAAGCAAGTTGTGAATAAGTGTAAGGGTTTTCCTATCATTTTATCTACAATCAGAAAAATTGTTTCATATGAGGGTGTAAATAAAGAAGATTTATATACAGAAATTTTAGAAAAGCCTGAAGAATTAACGGATTCAGATGGAGTATCATTATTTAAAATTATTCTTTCAAAATTATCAGCAAATAATTATAAGCAGTTAGGAAGTTTAGCGAATACTGGCTGTTCAACATTTGATATTGATTTCGTAAGATATTACTGTGGAATATTAAATTGTAATGCATTGCAAAAATTGTCTATATTGAGAACAACGAATGTTCCAGGTATAGTAAAAATTCATGATTTAATTTGCGTTTCAATGAGGGAAAAAGATGAATCAGATCAAGTTGTAGAAATGCTACTGAAATATATAGATCAGAAAAAAGGTGAAATGACACCAAGTATTCTTAGACAGATATATTTGTTAAGAGATAAAATTGCACACTACAAGATAAAACATGATTCAATGGATTGGCTTACCTATGCGCTACTTCAAATTGAAGGAGATGAAAAAGATAAATATATAGATGCAATTTATGAAAAAATATTTACTAAAGATATGAATTTAGCAACGGTAATGTGTTTGATAGAGGCAAAGGAGTTAAAAGGATATAATATAAAGAAGAAAGAAAAAGTAGAAAAATATTTTGATGAGCTGATTTTACAATATAAAAGCTCCTTATCGTTATTTGAAGATACTGATATTCGTGCGGAATTATTACACCACCTTGGAAAGGCATATAGAAGAAGAAAGAAATATGAAGAATCATTTCAGTGTTTTCAGACACTTTTGAGTATTAAACCTAATTGGCATGCAACATATGGGCAAATAGTGACATTGGGAACAATGAATGTGTCTAAGAAAATAATGGATGAAGCGGAAAAATGTATGCGTAAGTTATTAGAAAATATACTGGAAGATGCTACAAAAGTACCATTAAGAGTTTCATTAGCTACTATTGCTAGAATGAGATCATATCGGACAATTACGGAAGAAGTAATTAACAAAAAAGAACATGTTGAGAGAATTAGTCAAATTGTTGCCAGTGCTGCAATGGAAGATATTGGTCAATTCTTTGAGGGATTTGTTGCATTTACATCAATGTTTGTCTATCACTATAGAGATATTTGTCTTGAACTGGCAGAAAATATTCCAGATATGATTATGGTTTCACCAAAGATGATAGATGATAGGCAATGGTTAAATGCTTGTGAAGCCTTATCTAATATTGCATCTTATGTTGAAAAAGAAAATAATCAAACGTTATTTGATATGTTAATAGATAAAAGTGTTGATTTTGGAGAGGCATATTTAGCTGAGAAAAATATTAGCTTGTATGCTGCGAGAGCAATTGCTAAGGCATATATTATAAAGGGCGACAGCGAGAAAGCGTTAAATGTTATTAACCTTATAGCAGATGAAAAAAGAGACCATTGGATTTTATATCGACAGGCAGAAGCAGAAAACTTGCTTGGTTATAGGAAAGCAATAGAGACTGCGAACAAGGCAATAGAGCTGCTGAAAAAGGATAAAAAAAATGTTAGCAGAATGTCAAGCTATTATCATTTGCTAAGCAAATGTTATTATAGGAATGGAGAGGAAGAAAATAGTAAAAAGATGCTTGAAAAAGCAATTGAAGTATGTAGTGATACAAAGTATAAGCAAGAATTAATACGTTATTATAGAAGCATTCCTGCAATTTAGAGATAAGCCAGAGTCAATGCCATTATGCCGGTTGTTCGATAATTTGTTCAGTAGCTAGTAGCTACAAGAGGCAATGCCATTAAGCCAGTTGTTCGAAGTTTTGTTCGATAATCCAGTTGTTGCCAAATATCCGATATTTTGAACTCAAAAAGCCCAAAAACAGGTATGTACCATTGGCAATGCCATTAAGCCAGTTGTTCGAAGTTTTGTTCGATAGCTCAGTTGTTGTCAAATATCCGATATTTT
>ERZ773248.469-NODE-469-length-51684-cov-5.706522_pt1 | contig 51684 bp, 70 predicted proteins | sample MGYA00580518_ERZ773248 | MGnify/ENA primary metagenome ERZ773248 (study PRJEB29015, sample SAMEA2737762) | human gut metagenome | biome: human gut; feature: human-associated habitat; material: faeces | place: China | collected 2012 ...
TTCAATAGCTTCTCTTACTGCATTTCTTCCCACTTCTAGCTCTTTTGCTAATTGTATCTCTGGAGTAATCTGTTCTCCATCTTTCCATTCTCCAGACATAATCTTTTCTTTTAAATATTCAAAAACTTTTTCACTATTTCTACTACTCATTTTTTCTCTCCAAAACATATTAAAAATATAAAAAATTCAAATACAAGGAGGACTAAAAAATGACAAGAAAGGATATTTATGTTTTTAAGGCAAAGTTTGGGGTAGGAAACTTTGAGATTGAGGTATACAAACTTCCCGTGAAAAAAGAAACAGCAAAAGCGTATTTTGTAGATGACCATTATACATATAGAAAAAAGGTATTAAAAGAAGAAATCGGACTTACAAAAGAATTGATTTCAGAAATCATGGTTGTCTATCTTGAAGAAAATGATTTCGCTAAAGCGAGAAGCATTTTTGCTGCGCACAACATGGAGAGGCTGGAAGATACTAAGAAAAAAATAGAAAATTTCAGAAAAATAAATGCTTATCTTACGGATTCGGATGTTTCTGAAAGTAAGATTAACGAACTTTCGGCAATTGAAAAAGATAAAATTTACCGAATGGTCTGGGCTGAACATGTAACAGATGATATTTTATCTCATGCAAAGGAAATTGGAGTTGAAATATCAAAGGAAGATGCAGAAATTCTTGCTGAAAGTTATGTGTGTGATGGGGAATATGATAAATTTCCATACGGCAAACCTCAGACCGACGAAGTCGCTCGGGGTTCGGGAACCGAGAGTATGGCTGTCAGAGACTAAGAGAAAAACTCCCGAATGTTCGGGAGTCTCTTTTTTTAGAGCCGGGAATTCCAATAGTCTAACGAACGCTTTTCATATTTGCGTTTATGTTCATCTGTGCGTTGTCCCTCGATATATTGCTTCACAACATCCATGGAAACAGAGCCAGTCGTTGCTACAAAATACGAAGGAGACCACAGCGGGGCATTTCCGTAGATCTGTTTTTTTACTATCCGGTCGTATTCCGGGTGTGCATGAACTTCTTTGGAAAGCTGCGTCTTTAAGCTGCGGACGATATCGGTGATGTTCTTAGATGGCGGCAGGGATACCAGAAGATGGATGTGGTCTCTGTCTGTTTCTCCGGAGATCAGTTCTCCCCCGTAGCCATCGCATAAGCGTTTTGCTGTTGAGACCATAAAATCCCCAATCTCGTCTGTAATCACGGGTTTTCTCCATTTTGTGACAAAGACCATATGGTAAGTGAGCAGGTAAACGGAATGTCTTGTCCTGATATACTCTTTCATAAAAATACCCTCCAGGTAATTGTAAATCGTACTTGTGTTTGGTACTATTATATAGTATAATATAAAAAGAATCAATATGTCAAATGAGATATATGGAAAGGAGAGACCATGGCAGCGAAGGATACGAAAAAGATGGAGATTCATACCTGTTATACAGTAAAGATCAAACACCAGCTGGATGCGGTGCCAGACAGGAAAACAAAGAAACTGAACATCTCCAGAAAACGCAGAGTCGATGACAGATCAATGCAGCAGACGGCAGAGATCTGTCTTGAAGCGTTACGGTTCTGTGTCGATGTTGCCTTAAAAGAATGGGATCATGTAAAAGCACAGGAGCGCAGGCGGGCATTTGATATCCTGCTCCATGGGAGTAAGAAAGAAGCTCCAAAATATCCAGAGTTTGATATCCGCTTTTCAAACATGCCAGCATATATGAGAAGAGCCCTAATCGCAGATGCGGTCGGGATGGTAAAGTCGTACCGGTCCAACCATGCGAACTGGAAAGCCCTGTCTCCGGCAGAACGGGGCGTGGAACCAAAGATAGGGTTTCCTTCGAGATACGAACTGACTTTCTACGACCAGGAACGGAAGATGTCCAATCTGGCAGAGGGACAGATCGGGTTAAAGCTGTACAACGGAAAGACCTGGGACTGGTATTATTTCGGGATCAGTGCTTCTGACGCAGGATATCTGATGCATCTGTGCAAGACAAGGAAGATGCTCTCTCCTGTGGTAGATAAAGTCCGAGGAAGATACCAGATCCGGTTTTCATTCAAAGAGATGCGGGAACTCGTGCAGGATGAAGATAAACTTGCTTACCGGATCCTTGCTGTAGACCTAGGGATCAATGCCGCAGCCTCCTGGTGCGTCATGAAAGCAGACGGTACTGTCCATGCAAAAGGTGTGATCCACCTTCCATGTGAAGAAGACCGTCTTAATCATAGGATCAACCGGAAGCGTATGTACCAGCAGGCAGGGAAGAAAAGCCATTGTGTCTACCGGTGGATACGGAATGCAAACCGTGCCCTGTCGATCGAAACAGCTAGAAAACTGATAGAAGTCGCTGTCTTATATAGTGTGGACTGTATCGTATTTGAGTATCTGGATTCCAAAGGGAAGATCCGGGGGAAGAAGTTCCGTGAGAGGATCCACTTGTGGAGAAAGAACGATGTGCAAAAAAGAGTAGAGTTACAAGCACACCGTCTGGGAATGCGGCTCTCCCGTGTCTGTGCATGGGGAACTTCTAAATACGCCTTTGATGGATCCGGGGTAGTAGACCGGCACAGCATCTACCATTTCGAACATGGAAAGAAAGTATATAACTACAGTCTGTGTACGTTCCAGAATGGGAAGATCTATAATTGCGACCTGTCAGCAGCACAGAACATCGGTGCCAGGTTTTTCTTAAGGGAATATCAGAAGAAGGGAGCAGACGGGCTTCCTTCCACACCGCTCCGTACCCTAAGTACGTTACGGGAATTCGTGAACAACGGCCAGCCAATGGCGGCCTGAGTTATAGATTGGAACTGTTAATAAGATCCAGAGTCTGTCAAGGACCTGGTGTCACGGAAAAGGCAAAAGTTCCTGTCCGTGGCGGCGATGCCCCCGCACCTGTCTATCGTTGACATGGATGTGGTTCTTCTTTCTGCGGAGAGAGGTACTAAGTTCATGCTGGATCGGTAGATAATGGAACTCCCGGCTCTAAAGGTTGGGAAGCCCCGTCCGACGCCAGTCGTTCGGGGAGGTATCACTGCAATTTATCCTATTGGGATAATATTGAAAATTTGATGGAAGATTATCCGAAAAAATGAAGCATAAGTATACAAACTTGTTGCAAGAAAGAGAGGCTGCATAAGCAGTCTTTCTTTTTATGCGAAAGAACATATTAGAAAGAAAGGAGAAACGTATGCAAAAACAAAAATTTATTCACGTCAGTTTTGACCCGGTGGAAAAATTTGAACCAAAGATACCCCAAAATAGAGCGCCAGAAGAAGATCAAACGATTAGACGGATCTGCTGTATAAGAACCGGAAAAGATATGAAGAAAGATATCATGAAAGCGTTAAATGCATCGCCATGTGCGGGGGAAGCCTTAAATCGGATTGCTAGTTTTGGGTTTTATCCGGTGCTGCATGTATATGAGATGGATAGCCAGGATTATTTGCTGCCGGATGAAGTACAAAAGTATGTACCGGATGCCTATTATTCTGGAGAGTGCTGGCTAACAAAAAAACCAATATCATTCATCCATAAATGTTATGAAGTAACATGGTTTAAGACAAAAGAGGTAAGTGATAGCTTTGGAACAGAATGGCAGGCAGTTGTTGCTTTAAAGTTAGAAAAATTAAAGAAGACCGAGACTAACTGGGAGAGATACCGGAAAGAACATCCAAATTCTGTTAATGATAAACTCATACAGATTGTTCATTCTATGGATATCGGCTTTAAATCTTTTGCGCTAACTTTTTCAGAGGAGGAAATAAGGAAATTAACGGAGAAAGGGTAAAGTAAGCAGCACCGAAAAAACAGCAATCCGTCTTCGGATGAGACTGGGGATTAAAATATCGAAAAGTATTAGGGGGTAGTTTACAAAAATTCTTTTTTTATCTGTTTTGGCATAATAAGAGTGTGGACAGGAGCTTTCTTCCTTGTTTTGAAAAATTACGGTATGTGGTCCTGCCGGAACCACGGGAGTAGAAATCCTGAATCTGGCAAAGTTCTTGTCCATAATCCCAGCCAATATGGTTGGGATTTTTTTCGTGAAAAGAATCGAATTCTTTTTTTCCTAAAATCTTGAATACCAAAGAATGCGTATGTTATAATACAAATACAAAAGCAAAAAATCCCTCATATTTATATATGTAAAAAATCAAAAAAGGAGGGATCTTATGAGAGAAGAAACAGAGCTACTGCTTATGAGCTTGGAAGACGTAAAAAAGCTGTATGATAAACATGTGAAGAAGCTGTTTTCCAACAAAGAAATCACTGCACCAATATTGCAGATGGTTATCCCCGAGTACAAAGACTGCACTCTGGAAGAAATCATTGCCTGTATGGATGATATCTCCTATCAGAAGACCGCTGTATCTGCCATTAAAAGTATGCAGATAGACAAGAGGGATACAGAGAAAACATCTCTGGAGGAAAAGCTGATACTATACGACCTACATTTTAAGGCAAGAAAGCCTAAAAAAGCATCTGGCGAAGTCTTAGTTTATCTGCACTTTAACATGGAATTCCAAAACGATTACCATCCAGGATATCCGGTTATTAAACGTGGCATATATTATGGAGCAAGGGAGATTAGTGAACAACTTGGTATCCTTACAAAGACAACAGATTATTCGGATATTGAGAAGGTGTACAGTATCTGGATATGCAGCGAAGAAAAGATGCCCAAAAAACTGCAAAACACTATGACCCGATATTACATCAAAAAGGAAGATGTGATCGGGTATACAGAAGAACCGAAAGAAGATTACGATTTAATGGAAGTTATCCTCATTAGGGAAGGGGAAGAACCTTTGAAAGAAGGAGTATTCGACTACTTAAACAGTCTGACACAGGCTGATTTGGAGAGGACAAAGAAATATTCTGACATTGAATGGTCAGAAGCATTAAACGAGGAGGCGAAGCGTATGCCAGGATTTGCAGATACATTGATTAAGAAAACAGAAATCGAGAGTAAGGCTAAAGGTAAAGTAGAAGGTAAGGCTGAAAAAACTGTAGAAGTTGTCCGCAACATGCAGAAAGAAGGATTTTCCCCAGAGATGATCGCCAAGATTGTACAAAAATCTGTGGCAACTGTAAAATCCATGATGTTGTAAAACTCTGTTATTATCACAAAAAAACGTCCCATTACGGGGCGTTTTTTTATATGAAAAATAGAACCTATTAATGCCTATATTCATCTTATGTAATCTCAAAAAAATCTTTGCTTTGAAAGACATATTAAAAGTGCAAACAAATTTTCAAAACGAGGAGGAATAAGAATGACAAAAACAGGATCTATCCTACCGGAAGAAACGCTAAATGCTATCTTACGAACCGGGAGTAATCATAACAGAACAGAACTACGGCTCATCTATAATTTTATGAGTGTGCAAACAAAAGAAGAATATGAAGAGTTTGTACGGAATGAATATGGAAATGGAGGAAAAGGGTTTATTATTGATGGAAAAAAGTATGCGGTATGGTTTAACAAAAATGGAATGCAGATTGCACTTGGTGAAACAGTACGCACAAAAGATAAGATACATTTATCCTGGGAGCAGGTAACAAACCGTATCCATTGTCTGTTAAAAGAAGGAGAATTTGCTCCGCAGTCTATGTTGGATAAAGCACAAGACAATGCAATAAAAGAACATGCACAAGCTCTTGCCTATATGAAAGGGGATATGGCAGAAGGGGTAGCCGAGATTGTTTTCGCTGAGAAAGATTTACCACATCTTCGCAGTATCTATCCGGAAATCACAGATTATCTGGAAAATAAGATGAAAGACCCAGCCTGGCTTTCCGAACTAAACAAACGGTTGTCGGGAGTTGCAAATGCTTATAAAAAAAGCAAAACAATCATGCGTTTTCATTACTATGACCCGGTAACTGTCTCAAAGCGGTTTCATAAACTTGCAGCAGAAGTTACACCTTATAAAGCAAAAGACGGTTTTGTAAGTACAGAGCAAAAAATTTTCATCACACAAGATGAAATAGATTCTTTTATGATAAAAAGAGGGTCATATTCAGAGAGACGGCTTAGAACATATTCGTTTTATCTGTTAAACGAGGATAAAAAAAGCAGAACCGATTTCATAAAAAAACAGTATGGGACCGGTGGACAAAATTACGCTCTTTCAGGTGCTGATAATTCTTATGCAAATTATGATGGAAAAGGATTGGTTCTTGCAAGAGGTAATTATGGTAATCCGCAAGTGTCAATTTCATTATCCTGGGATAAGGTTGCAAATAGAATAGCTTATCTGATCAAGAATGACCAGTTCCTGCAGACAGAAGATTATGCTCGTATGCCGGAATACGAACGGGAACATATGGCAGACAAAATCCTTCGGTTTTACAACCGTCTGCCGGAAGCGGTAGACAGACCGTTTACCAATGATTTTTTCTGGGAGAAACCAAGGAAAGAAATAGCAGATGTGTTAAAAGAACCAATTGGAGCAGAAAAACTGCTGCAGAAAATGGATGCTGTACTAGCAGATTTGCCATTGGACTTTAATGCATATGGGACAAGTTATTCAGATAAAGCAGACATTCTTTCCCAGATCCATAAATATCTTAAAGGAGATTACACCATTTTCCCTATAAAAAAGAAGAAAACAAGCTTCCAATAAAAGCAGAAAATGTCGTAAAACAAAAGAAAATAAATCCTGTAGTTAACAATGAGGAAAATATTGTAAAAGAAAAAATAGGACATCAGATGACAATATTTGACTATCTTGCAATCAGTTAAGAAAAAGGCTCCCTTTGCGGAGTCTTTTTTATTTGAAAAATCCGAGAACTAAAACAAATATGTATTAAAACTATAAAATTTTCACTGACTATTTTTTTCTTATAAAAATGTTTCTCTTCTAAAAAGTGATATATATGAAATATCTGTTTTAGGAAGAAAGGCAGTTTTATAAGAAAAACAAGGATTCTCCTACCCTCTAAATGAAATGGAGGTAGCGAGATGAATTGTATAGTTAACCTAGCGGCAGTAGTGGGCGGAGAGAAAACGGTATCCCCTACTGACAAGAAGTAAGTACCGCCGAGTTTTTCTCAGTAATCAGCCTTTGCAAGGATACTGACTGGGGATTAAAACAAAAAAAAGGAGAAGCAGAGATATGGCAAAATATATCACAAAAGAAAATCTTCCAGTTTTTAAATATGTGAATCCAGTTTCCATGGATTTTTATGAGGAAGCACAAAACGATTTAAACACAATGTTAGTATATTACAAAAATATACAGGATAGTTTAAGACAAGATAAGCCTGAAATTTTTTCGGAAGAAGAAAAAGTACATATGATTAATCTTATATTAAAGTGCCGGAAATATTATCCACAGTCTTTTTTCGCTGATGGACCTGGACAACAGGGAATACTTTCAAAAATTAAAGAACGTGTTGATGCGATTGATCTTGCTAATACACAATTCATAGGGGAGGATATACGAATTATTTTAGGGCTGTGTATCCGTATGTTAAACATTATGACATTTACTCCCATACTTCAAGGAAAAGTGTTTGATCAGTCTGAGAATCATATATATTATCCCAAACTTTTTTTGATAACAGATGCTTTTTTTATAAAACGATTGTCTTTCCGCTCTATGGATTTTGATGATTTATTTCGGTTGTTCCCATTAGAAAATTCATTTGAAACTTATATACAAGGAAAAATCAGAGAAAGCAAACAAGGTTTCCACATTAGAAAGATAAAACAAGATGAAATAGCAGTATCCATATGGGACAGAACATGCGGATGTTATGCATTTTCTCTGATAAGAGAAGGAGAGAGTTCCTATCTTTTGGTCCCTACGGTTAGTTGTGGGAAAAAGAGGGATTTAAAAAGATGTGAACACTGGAAAGGTAATAGGAAAAGTTGCGTAGAAAAATATGAAGATTGTCCAGAAAGACGAATACAAACTGCCCATGCAGTCTTATTGTGTTTGCAGGAATATCTTGTACGAAAAAAGAAGCAGCAAGTTACGGAAAGTAAAAAGCGAAAAAAAGCACCAGAAAAAGAACGGACAAAAGATTTTCAACCAGAAGACATGATAGCAGTATTCGACTACGGAGAAAATACTTTGAAGAAAACAATGAAGTTTTCAGGTGATGGCAATAGTGGGATACAAAAACGTCCACACATCCGCACTGGACATGACCGACATTTAAAAAATGGAAAGATTGTGCATGTGAAGGGCTGTGTAATACATAAAGACGAATATAACGGATATTTATCCGCGGATAGAGTTATATCATGAAAAAAAGATTCCTTTTATGGAGTCTTTTTTTATAAAAAGACATATTAGACCTAGAAAATACAAAACAAAGGAGAAGTTATCTATGAATCCGTTAAGATATCCCGGAGCAAAATCAAAACTTTTCAAATACATAAAAACATTAATCGCTAAAAATGAATTAAATGGCTGTACTTTTTATGAACCATTTGCCGGGAGTGCCACGCTCTCATGGCAGTTATTAGATGAGGGGCTGATAAGCCAGGCAGTAATCAATGAGAAAGACCCGCTTCTTTATCATTTTTGGAAATCCGTCTTTTTTCATACGGATGAATTAGTTAACCTGATAAAGAAAACGGATATAAATATTGACACATGGAATGAATGTGTAAGATATAAAGAAGATGCGTATCTGTCCAACAAAGAGACTTATCAGATCGGTTTTGCTGGATTATTTTTAAATCGAACTAATTTTTCGGGGATTTTAAAAGCCGGACCTATCGGTGGAAAAGCGCAGACATCAAAATATAAGCTAGATTGCAGATTTAATAAGGAACGAATCATTCAGTCTATTTTAGATATTGCTGCTTACAAAAACAGAGTGGGCGTTTTTAATGAGGATGCGATTGATTTTATGGAAAAAGAAGTTAAATCTGGCTCTCATAAACCAATTTTTGTTTATATCGACCCACCATATTATAAAGCAGGCCCAAGTCTGTACAGACATTTTTACACAAATGAGGATCATAGGCAACTTGCGAAGTATATCAAAGATAAAAGATTCCCATGGCTTTTAAGCTATGATGACACTCAGGAAATCAGAGATTTATATAACAAGGAACATTGCGTTAATCTGCAATTGAATTATTCTGTTAATTCCCATAGAAAGGAAAAAGAGCTTTTGATATACAATATGGAGTTGCCTGTCTTTTTAAATAATAAAAAAGCCTATTTATAAAATTTTTTCTTATAGAAATTCCTTTTCTTTGTAGTATGGTATACTTATTAATATAAAGAAAAAAATAAAATTGGAGGAAAAAGAATGAGTAAAGTAAATGGAGCGAAAAAATTAACAGATAACAGATTTTTAAATCTGTATGAGTTGAATGCTGAAACAAAAGACAATAAGCCTATTAAGTATCTGGTAGCTTCCCGAGCAAAAGAAGTAGAAGATTTAAAGGCAATCAACCACAAAGAAAAATCAGACGCTGTAGCAATCCTAGGTATCACATCGGACAAAAAAGTGGTACTTGTCCGCCAGTATCGATATCCCGTTGGAGATTACATCTACGAATTACCAGCTGGCTTAGTTGATAAAGGGGAAAGTGTCTATGAAGCTGCAGCAAGGGAAATGGGTGAGGAAACAGGTCTTGTTTTAAATCATTTTCCAAAACTAACTTTTAATTCATTATATTCCAGTCCGGGTATGACAGACGAGACCTGTTCCGTAATAGTTGGTAATGTATCTGGAGAAGTATCAACAGACGGAAATGAAGATACCGAAGATATTACGGTTATTTGTGCGGACAAAACAGAAGTCATGCGAATCTTAGAAAATGAAAAGTTATGTATGAAAACGGCTTTGCTGTTAAGATGGTGGCTGGATTCAGAGTTTTGTTAAAGCATTTTTAACAGCTAATTTTTCTTATAATAATGACAAGAAGTAAGCATCGCCAGGTTTTGCTCGGCAATCAGCTTCGAAATGAGGCTGGGGATTAAAACGATAAAAATGTTAAAAATATTGTATAGCGTTGACGAAGAGAAAAAGCAGCAAACAATCGCCGATTTTGAAAAAGAATTGAAAAAATAGGGTAAAAGAGAATGCATTTCATGTATGAGATGTGTTCTCTTTTTTGTCTAGTAAGAGAATCAAAAATTTTCATTATGGAATTTGATTCTTCTTCCCAAAAATCTGATCAATACAATACAGCCATATTAAAATCGTAATAATTTTCAAAATAAGGAGGAAAAGACAATGGCAAAGAAAGAGATCACAGATTTTGGATCAAAAATTGGTGGAGCAAGAAAAGATGTATGGGTAAAAAGAGGTTTGTGTGTAGAAGATATAAAAGACATGACCGCTTCTGAAAAAGAAAAATACATAAAACGAGATTATATCTGGCCAAAACCAGATATACAGGAAGAATTAGAGAAAGGTTTTTCTCGATTCATCGTCTACTGGCACAACGAAATGCGAAAAACAGTAACCTCAAAAAAGAATAGCTATATTTCTGCGGAAGAATATATCAATGGTGTCCGTAAAATACGTTCTATGGTTGAAGCAGTCAAAACAGAAAAAGAAATTTCTGATTTTGAACAGAGAGCGCTTGACGGAGTATTTTTACGGAAAAAATATGAACGTACTTATGAGTATATTGCTCCTTTTGGAAATATCCTTAACGGCAATAAATTTTTAAAGAACACAGGAACATATGGACACCTTAATATGAAACGTAAACTTATCAATGAACTTAAGGAGATAGGAATTTTATCTCCACGAAAAGAGAAAAAAGAAGATGTTCCTGCAGCATATACTGCCGCTCCAGATGGACAGCTTTGTTTTGTGTAATAAAGAAAGAGAGATAAGATATGAATGTAAGAGAAATGTATAATTATGGATACAAATGGACTGGAATGATTCCGCTAACTGCTGAAGAAGCAAGAAATTTGTTTTTAAATGATTCTATTCAAATATATCGATTATATCAGGATAATACAGAATCCTCAGTTGAATCATTAGAAGAGATTTCTGTGCCATATTTATATGGTATCGAGAAATAGAAGCGTAAGTGCGAGAAGGTATCAACCTTGTTTTGCATAAAAGGAAAAAGCCGGAGGCGAAGCTATTTAAGGCATCGCCTCCTGTATTATTTCAGATGAACAGCTCTTAAATATCTAAAAATTAAACATTAAATACAAAAGGAAAAAGATATGAATACAAAAAATATTAAAGCAATGAACGAAGCAATTATCGAAAAAACAGCAGGAACTGAGACAGATAACCGTTTAAAAATCCTCGAATTATTCGGAGGAATCGGTGCTCCAAGAAAAGCGTTGCAAAATATTGGATACTCCATTAAATCGTTAGATTATGTGGAAATTCTGCCATATGCAGTTATGGCATATAATTCTATATTTGATATCCGCTATACACCGCAGGACATTCGGCTCTGGAACATGAAATGTGATGTTTTAGTACATGGATCCCCGTGTCAAGATTGGAGTAAGAATGGATTAAATAATGTAAATACTGGAAGAAGCATCTTGTACGAAAGAACCTTGCAGATACTAAATCCTAATCCAGAGAGCGGTTATCCTGAATTAGTTGCCCCGCCTAAAATTGTGGTATGGGAAAATGTTCCAAATTTAGTTCACAGACACCGGGAACATTTTGATCATTACCTTGAGACAATGGAATCATACGGTTACAAGAACTATTGGGATATCCTCAAAGCTTCTGACTATGGGATTGCCCAGGCGAGAGACAGAGTATATGTTGTGTCTACAAAATCAGATATTCCTTTTACTTTCCCGGAAAAGAAACCACTAAAAAAAGATATCCAGGATTATTTAGATTTTTCTGCGGATTTTGAAGAAAATACACCTAGTGAAAATGAAAAAAACATCTTTTTCCGAAAGGAAGATGGAACTTTATGTGTGCGAGAAGCTACAAAATTAGGATACAAAGAACTGACTGAGTATGATGTCATTAATCTCGAATTTCCGAATTCCAAGACCCGGAGGGGCCGCGTAGGGCATAAAGTTGCGAAAACAATCACAACAAGCCCACGGCAGGCGGTTTATTACGATGATAAAGTGCGAATGCTCACAGCTAAAGAACATTTACGCCTTATGGGTTTTGAAGATAAAGATTATGATCTGATGAGAAAAAATGGAATTACCGATAAGCAGATTTCATTTTTAGCTGGAAATTCTATCTGCATTCCTGTTTTGGAAGCAATTTTTAAGCAGGCACAGAAGTTACATATCATATAAGGAGAAAGGGTATAATCAATGAAAAGGGAATTAATAGGAGCTGAAGTTAATATTGATGGAAAAGAAGGTGAAATAACTAATGTATTAGGTAATGGTTACGAAATAGTTTTCTTCGATACTAATTTAAGAAAGACATATATTGATAATAGAGATATTGTTAATTATATCGTCAATATACCCGATGAATGGATAAAAACAGATGATTACCAATATGTAAGACCGTCTGAATACAGAAAATGGAAAATCGTAGAAGCTAGGTATACAGAAAGTGGTGAATATATTGTCTGCCGAGGAACAATTGATGTAGCTAACTGGAAAACCGAGGATAATTATTATACAGCTGACTGTATTGATATTATCAATTCTTATTATGGTTCCGTAAAAGAATTTGAAAATGCTTATAAAAATGGAGCTTATAGAGAACAGATATTAGCGGAAATGATTTTTGAAAGCACAACATATACGGATACAGATGCTTATGAAGTTGTACCAGAAGATGGAGTGGAGAATACTTTACGAAAATATAGAAAAGAATCCCTTCTGTCATAAATAAGGAGAAAACGGTTATGAGAGAAATAGATATAACGAAAGAACCAATCAATTGCATCGATGAGCTGATTATTGATGAGGAAAAAAGAAGTATTGAAGCCACATATGAACTGTGGATGGATGTGGATAAGTATTTTGGGACAAAAACAAGGACTGACTCTTCTATATGGGTTAATTTTTACACATTTTGGCATTTGGATAATCCGGCAGAAATAACTGCGCAGATGGTACTTAATGGAGACAATAGCTGTGAAGAAAAAGAATGGGAGTTGACCCAAGAAGAAAAAGAGTTTTTCCATAAAATGATGGAAGATTATTGTATGCAGAAAAATGGTTGTACGTTAAGAGAGTTTTTCGAGAAATATGGTCATTCCACGAGCGAAGTCTAAAGGATGGAACAGCAAAAGGAGAAAAAATGGCATATTATTGTAGCCCTAAAAAATACGAGATTGCAACAGGTAAGACTTTTACAACACATTGTCCTTGTATACATAGAACAGGAAGTATAAAAGGTATGGTTAAACTAAAATTCTGGGATAAAGACTCAGATAAAGTACGGCATGGAAATTATATTTACAAGCAGCTTTCTTAGAAAGTTGTAGTGATAAAAGGATATATTCTTTCGATGTCATAAAAAAAAGATCGGTTTATCCGGTCTTTTTTTTATTATCTAAAAGAATCGAATTCTTTTCATGAATCGCAAAAAAGCCATCTAAACATATTAAATTTGCAAAAATATTTCAAAACAAGGAGGACAAGAAAATGAAAATAGGAGATATTGTAAAAAGTAGGCATACTGGGCAGGAATATAGGGTTGTTGAAATGAATAAAAAACATAAATGCGCTTATGTTTGTGTTCCTATTAATCCAGAGAAATATACTTTTTTTGATGATGAAGTTACAGCTACAACGGATAAGTCATGGGAAGGACGTGCCATTCAAAATATTAAAAAATTAGATGAAAATACACCGGAAGGTTGTATCATTGACTCAGATACTATTCTTGCTGATTTGATAGAACAATGTAACTATCAGGAAACGGGACTTGCCCATGAAATTTTTGATATTTATAAGAACAGCGCAGATAAAGAGGCGGTGAAAAAATTATTCTATGCTTTTACAGATATGGAGTTTGATTCATATTTAGGTATCTGTATGAAGAAAATCACCAGGCGCAAGAATACGCGCATTAGTTATCTCTATAGAGATGCGTCAAATTATAAGAAGTACAATGAGGTAATTATACCAGGAACCTTTACGGAAGAGCAGATACATACAATTATTGATTGTTTGCAAGGTGGAGAGTATTTCATTCCCAGCGAAGTTAATTTGCCGGAAATCAGATTTGAGGACAAAACAGAAGCAGATCATCCATGGTTCGAACTAAGCGAAGATGGATTCGAAGAAACAGAAGCGAAAGCAACCTGCTATATTTCGCCAGAATACTTGGTTGAGTTATTTTTAGAGAGAAAAAAAGCATGGCAGGATGAATTTTATGTGCCAGCAGCATGGCTATAAAAATCTTATTTCATACAATAAACGAAAGGAGAATAACAAAGGTATTGTGGAACATAAAAACAACCGACTCTGTTAGAAAGGAAGCCTTGCTAAAAAGATGAAAAAAGATAAAAACATTTTATTTACAGTAAATTTGCTTTCCATAAAAGATCTGCAATCTGTCAGATCTATGGATGCTTCATCTGGTTTTCAAGTCGAACAATGGCTGGAAGATAATTCAGAATATGCTTGGGGAATCTTTAAAAATGGAACTGATGAATTAATAGGATATTGTACAATCGGCTATGCAGATGATGTAGGCGATACTATTGAAAGACACCCTGAACATACGAATGATTCCCTTTTACTCAGTGATGTGTACATTGATCCTCAATTTCGGAATAAAGGTTATGGGGTAAAACTAATTACAGAAGTTATCCATAACCGTTGGGAATTAGATGGAGATAGAAATACAGTTTATCTGATAGCAATGTATGACAAACTAAAGTATTTTTACGAAAAGATTGGATTTAAACCAATAAATGATTCGGAAGGGAAATTTCACGGAGCCATGGTATTGTCTTGCTAACTACAGAAAAAATTGAATGACAATCTCTGTAGCGAAAGCTGCAACGACGACTCAGATAGAGAGGTTCACAACTATTTTCAAAAAGGCTGCTATATAGCAGTCTTTTTTCTTATAAAAATTTTTTTTCATTTTGTTTTGGCATAATAAGAGTGTGAGCAGGAGTTTTCTTCCTTATTTTGAAAAAATTACGGTATGTGGTCCTGCCAGAACCACGGGAGTAGAAATCCTGAATCTGGCAAAATCCTGTCCACAATTTTTCTTCAAAGCTCCAATACACATTGGGGCTTTTCAACAACTAAATTTTTCTTATAAAAATGTTCCTCTTCTAAAAAATGATATATATGAAATATCTGTTTTAGGAAGGAGGGTAGTTTTATAAGAAAAACAAGTGATGCTTGCTTATATTGAATAGGTAATTGAAAATATCAACTATTTTCAAAAAAAGGCTGCCTGTGGGTGGTCTTTTTTTGTGGAGGTAAACCTTTATTTGGTTTCGATACCGAAGTATGGAAAGAAGGATTAGATTATATATTGAATCTGTATGCCCGTTTTTCATGATAAAAGTTCTTATAAAAATTCTTTTTTCTAAAATCAAATTATATTAAAAACAGGAAAGGTGGAGATAAATTATAGAGAATTAAAGGTGGTGTTTATAATGAAGGTAGCTTTGTACATTAGAGTTTCGACAAAAGAACAAGCCCGTGAAGGTCTTAGTCTGGCCGCACAGGAAGATTTATTGCGAAAATATTGTAAACTATATGAGTACACAGTTTATGGGGTATATTGCGATGATGGTTATTCTGCGAAAAATACAAAACGTCCTGCTTTAGAAAGGCTTTTTACGGATATTGAAAACCATCTATTCGATGCAGTTATAGTTTGGAAGTTAACTAGAATCAGTAGAAACACAATTGATTTGCTTAAGATGATTTCTTTTTTCGAAAAGAATGGGGTACATTTTGTTAGCTACAGTGAGCAATTTGACACTGGTACTCCCGTAGGAAAACTAATGATAACGCTTCTGGCAAGTATCGCTGAGTTTGAAAGAGAGACTATTTCGGATAATGTTAAAACCGCATTGCGATATAGAGCAGAAAAGGGAGAACCCACAGCAACACAAATTTTGGGATATAATCGAAAAGATGGTTTTCTGTATATTAATCATAAAGAAGCTTTATTGGTCCAACTAATATTTAAAGAGTACATAAAGTGTTTTAATTATACAGAGGTAGCCAGGCGTATGAATAAAAAAGGATACTGTGGAAAGAGAGGAAAACCTTTTAGAGCACATCAAATCCGCATAATCATTACAAATGCTACCTATTGTGGTTATAATTTATGGGAACGAAAAATCATAAAATCTCATCATGCTCCAATCATAAAAAAGAGAACTTTTAATCGAGCGAATAAAGGAAAAATACACCTTGATTAAAGACTGGCTGCCTGCGGCGATCTGTTCCTTATAAATGGATTCAAAAAATTCTTCCATATTAGAAATGTAAAATTTCAACAACTAATTTTTTCTTATAAAAATATCCTTCTTCTAAAAAATGATATATATTAAATATCTATTTTGGAAGGAGGATAGTTTTATAAGAAAAACAAGGATTCTCCTAACCTCTAAATGAAATGTAGGTAGCGAGATGAATTGTATAGTTAACCTAGCGTCAGTAGTGGGCGGAGAGAAAACGGTATCCCCTACTGCCAAGAGGTAAGCACCGCCGGGTTTTGCCCAGCATCAGTCTTCGCAAGGATATCGGCTGGGGATTAAAACAAGAGGATTTGTTGTTTCTATCTAATAAAAAGGCTACTTTTTGAGTAGTCTTTTTCTTATTTGAGCATAATTAAGCTGGTTTCGTACTTTGTAGCAACAGCAAATAAATTTTACATATTAATAGATAAACTTATCTTGTAGAAAATCAGTAAAGAAAGAAGTGAAAATATGAGACTTTTTAAAGAAGAACAGGTTAAAGAGATTTTTAATGATGCAACAATTATAACAACCAAAAAGTATTTTTATTATGTGTCTAATGAAGAGAGAATGGCGCATAAAATAAAAATGGCGATACAAGGGTTTTCTGACTCTGGACAAAATGTAAAAACGATAAAGGACTCCTCTATAGTTCCAGCAGGATATATGCATGATTCAATGGGTTATGTGTATTATGGATGTTATACAAAACAGGAAACGGTTAGAAAAGACAGTATATTATAACTTGTGGAAAAGGAACCAATAACAAATACTTTTCTTATAAAAATTCTTATTTTTTTTGTTATGACACAATAAAGATGTGGACAGGAGATCTTCTCCTTATTTTGAAATAAAAACGGCTATGTGGCTTTGCCGGAACCACGGGAATAGAAATCTCAAATCCGGCATTATACTCCTGTCTTCATTTCTCTCGCTATAACCCCAACATATGCTATGCTGGGATTTTTGTATAAAAAGAAATAGAAAATGATATTTCATATTAAATATGTCAACAAAAAGTCCAAATCAAGGAGGAATACATTATGACGAAAAAGATTATTAACAATCGCATGTATAACACGGAAACCGCAAAACAACTGGGATATTGGAGTAATGGATATACTCCCTCTGATTTCTATTTTGCTGAAGAAACCTTGTATCAGAAAAAGACCGGGGAATATTTTTTGGTTGGACATGGCGGACCAATGAGTTCCTACGCGGAATCCTGTGCAGGACAAAGTTGCAGTGGTACAATTTTTAATCCGTTTACCGAAGAAGACGCTAAAAAATGGGCAATGGATCGTTTAGATGCAGATGCTTATATTGCCTTGTTTGGTGAAGTCGAAGAATAATCTAAATCATAACAAAAAAGGCTGCCGTATGGTAGTCTTTTTTTCTTACAAAAATTCTTTTTAATTGCAATCTGGCATAATAAGAGTGTGGACAGGAGCCTTTCTTCCTTGTTTTTGAAAAAATTACGGTATGTGGTCCTGCCAGAACCACGGGAGTAGAAATCCCAAATCTGGCAACAACCTCCTGTCCTATATTTGATAACATCCCGGTATAAGCCGGGATTTTTTATTGCCAAAAAACGTCATTACGAATCAGGTATTACAGAATTCGATTCTTTTTGTACAACGCCAAAAACTTATTATAAATATCCTGCCATATTAAAATTGTAACAATTTTCAAAACAAAGGAGGAATTAATATGGCAAAGAAAATTTGTAAAGAAAAAGAATGTGAGGCTTGTGGAGCATGGTTTACACCCAGCCGCAGTAACGTGAAATATTGCCCGAACTGCAGAACACACTCTGATCAGATTGTAAGGCAGATGGAACGCAATACACAACGCAATATCGACCGGTATGGCTATGGACAAAAAAACAAAAAGATCCAAAATGTCTGCAAAGAATGCGGAAAAATCTTTATTTCATATCTTCAACCTAAAGACTTTTGTAGCAAAAGATGTGGAGATACCTATCTTGTAAAACATACATCCTGTGCATACTGTAAAAAGCCAATGACTATGGATGATGATGTTCACGATGTTAAATACGGTACTTGGCTTTGTTCCGATACATGTAAAGAAAAGTGGGCATGGGTGATCGCTAGAAAAAATGGAACGGTACATACTTGTCCAAATTGTGGTAAAGAATTTATCAAAAAAGGAACCTACTGTAGTCAGGGATGTTACCAGGAATTCATGAGAAAAAAGAAAGCAGAAGCCGAAAGAAGAAAAGCTGCCGGCTTAAAGCTTTGTCCTGTATGTGGGAAAGAGTTTTCTGGAAACGAAATATGCTGTTCTCCGGAATGTCTGCAAAAAAAGAAAGAGACAGAACCTCATGCTATGCGTAAGTGCAGTACTTGCAGTAAAGTATTCAGCTGTCCCGTGAGTAATATGTTTTCCACAGAGTATTCTTTTTGTTCTTTGGAATGCGAAAAGAAATTTCCTGATATCATCGCTAGAAAAGAAAAATTAAAGAAAGAAAAGCAAAAAAAACAGGCAGAGGAAAAATTGCAAAAGTATATCCAAAAAAATGGGTTATGCAGTATCTGTAAGACCTCTTATGTAGACTGCGAACGTATGCAATCGAATTTTCGATGTTACCCCAAAGGAAGTTCCTGCAAAGGGAATTTGGTCATAAAATGTCCGAAGTTTACAAAGTAGAGAGGAGAAAAATATGGTTTATCAATTAGAATCACCGGATATTAATACCGTTATTAACTATTGTAAAGACCTTTGTGCAAATGACAAGATAGAAGTTTATGATTTCGGAGGAAAGAAAAATCTTGTTTTGCACATATACAAGGATGAAGATTTTGACCAGAAAACAAAAGCATATAACTTGGTAACAATTTCTACATTTAGAAATGGAAAAGCAGTGGATGATACAGGAGATATCCATGTTTCCGAGTTAGATGCTGAATTGGAACGAATCAATTCTTACGAAGACTTTGGAATTTTATAAAGGAGAGAATTTACCTTATGGATAAAAAAAGTGAAGAATATTTACGCCAATATATCAAATTAACAGACAATCTTAAACAAAAAATAGAAGCTCACGTAGCCAGATACCATATCAAAGCAGAAATTTGTGCTTGGTATTCGGACTGGGAAGACTTTTGTTCAGACTGGTGTGATATCTGTGGGTATTCCCGTACTGAAGCCAGAAAATTATATCATGGCGGTATCAGAGAATTTATGAAGTTGCCAGAAGGAAATGGTATTGTACGATTTGCTATATAGTCATCATAGAACATTAAAGAAAGATTTTTGCAAAGAGCATGGATTAATCTGAGCATCTAAGAACATTCATTGCTCCCTAGTCGCATCTGGCTAGGGAGCTGAATCTGCATTTTGAAGATAAGGCTTCTTAAACGAAGGGAGAATAATAATATGAATACATACGGAACCAGTGCAATATGTCCCTGTTGTGGAAAAACATTATACACAAGCAATATACCGAAATATAGCTTCGTTTGTAAAGACTGTAACAAAAACTTTTATACTAAAGAAGTAAAAGATACTTTCGCTGAGTATTGGGATGAAGTTACTGAAAGTACAAAGCAACTTTGGGAAATCAATATTCCTGTAGCAAAAGAAAATCAAGAAAAGATGGTATTTAAATGGAAAGAATTAGCAAAAAAATATCATTGCGATTTTCTTGGCTTCGATATGATATATAATCGCGTTGAGATAGATATAGGCTGGGAAAATGGTTTTCCAGAGTGTGATATTTTGAATCAGATCATAAAAGATATTGAAAAACAAAGAGGAGAAAGCTAAAAATGGCTATTATATTTAATTCAAAAGAATGTGGCATTACAAAAGAAGAGATGAAGCTTTTGTATAGATATAATTTAATAGAATGCAATGATTTTACATTCACTGTAGCTACAATCCCTAGTTGGGCTATGGAAGAGGCAAAAAATCTTATTGGAAAAGATTTTAAAGGGACTGGTTGGAATGACTCTTTAGTATCTGGAAGTAAAAAAGCAATCAAATTGAAAAATCAGTATGATCATCCAACATTATACGAAAAAACCATGAAATGTTTCACACAGGAAGGATAAGGTAGTAAACATGAATTTTATAAAAATCATTTGCAATTCATTTGAAGAAAGAGATTTTATTCACAAACAAGGGTGTATTGTGAATGAGAGAAAGTGCAAAGGTCGATATGAATGTTGGAAGTGCCCATTTGCAACTTGCAATATTTCATTTGAAGTCAAAGATAATAAGATGAAACGATGATTTTAAGAAAAGATGGGAAAAGATTTTATTATGCTAAAGACTTTAGTTAGACTATTTATTCAGTTCGTATAGAAATATCGGGCTAGAGATTAAAACGGACCAAAGGAGAAATATCATGGAAAACAAAGAAATGTATACCAAGCAGGAAGTAGTCGAAATGTTAAAAGACATGCAGCGAGAAACCGGCGAATGCGTTGGCTTTTTTGTAGGGCAAGTATCTCAGTTATGGGTCATTAAAGATCTTATCGAGAAAAGACTTAATGATATGGGAGAAACTGGTGTTGAAGTACGAGTTAGTAAATAACTATAAAGGAGAAAAACATGGACAGAACAAAAGCTGCTGCTATAGTAAATGACTTTTTTGCAGATATGAACCCATCTTTATGGAACGGTAGTACATCAATGCCAAAGTCATTTGATGACCGTGCATGGCAGTACCCACTAGCGGATGATGTTAATCTCGAAATCACTTTTGTATATAATGAAGAAGATGGATGGTGCCATTATTGTGATTTGGTCTATCAATCTGATGACAGCTCATTTGATATGTTGAGTGGATACGGAATCGATTCTATTTTAAACGTAACAGATACTGTAATGGATCTGTGCAGAGACTACTGAAGGAGGATAGAAAAATATACAAAATTTTTCTATTTCTAGTAAAACAAAAGGAGAAAACATATGAGATCAGTAAATGTTACATATAAAATATATGAATTTTCTGAATTATCAGAAGATGCAAAAGCTAAGGTGAAAAAATGGTATTTGGATAATTTCTATCAAAATGAAGAATTTTCAGATATATGCAAAGAAGACTTATCTCATCGCTTTCCTAAAAGCGATTTAAAAGTACAGTATTCCCTGTCGTACTGTCAAGGGGATGGTCTTAATGTTTATGGTACATTAAATTTAAAAGATGTACTATATAATTTATCCATCACCCCATTAACTTCTTTTAAGCCAGAAGATAGTTTTACAGAAAAAGAGAAAAGGACGCTTTGTTGCTATGCAAAAGAGTGTGGCTGGGAAATTACTTTACCTCAAAATCACCGTTATACTTATTGTATAGTTGATAGGATTGATTTTACAGAAGAATGGGAATATATTTTGACAGAAATTACTCCACCATTTAAAAATCTAAACAAAAAATTAATGAATAGGTTTCAGCAATATATTGTTGATCTATTTACCAAATTTTGTGCAGAACTTGAAGCTGCTGGCTATCATTTCTTTTATTCTATTGATGATGAAGCAATAAAAAATGTTTGTGATATAAATGAATGGATGTTTTTAGAAGATGGTACATTATTTTCAGCATAAGTTTTACAATTTGCCGCAAAAAAAGGCTGCCGAAAGGCGGTCTTTTTTTTAATGAAATATGAAAAATTCATACATATTGAGAATATAAATGATTTTTCAAAAAAGGAGGAGCTTTATAAAATGCATGAAATTATTAAAAAAATTCTGTACCCTATTGACAATATGTTGAATACAACATATTATAATTATACACGGAGGGAAGCATACTAATGTATGAAATTATTTTGTATGATACAGAAGATGGGAAATGCCCGATGCAAGAATTACTCGATTCTTTGGAACCCAAATTATTAGCAAAAACCTTGAGATCTATTGATTTATTGGAGAAAAATGGTCCATTACTAAGAGAACCGTATTCAAAATCATTGGAAGATGGGATATTTGAGCTACGTACAAAGCAAGGTTCTAACATAACAAGGGTTTTATATTTTTTCTTCATAGGCAAAAAAGTAATACTAACAAATGGATTTGTAAAAAAATCTCAGAAAACACCAAAAGCTGAAAAAGAATTGGCAAAAAAGTATAAAGCTGATTATGAACGGAGGTATGGTTTATGAGTAGTTATAAGGATTACAAAAAGAAAGCATTACAAAATCCTATGGTGAAGGCTGAATATGATGCTTTACAACCAGAGTATGATATTATTCAAGCAATGATTGATGCCAGAGTTCAACAAAATATGACACAGAAAGAATTGTCAACTAAAACAGGTATTACACAAGCTGATATAAGCAGGATTGAAAACGGAACGAGAAATCCAAGTTTAAATATGGTAAAAAAACTTGCTCAGGGGTTAGGTATGCAGTTAAAACTGGAGTTTATTCCAACTGCTGTGAAAAAATAATGCATAAAAGGCTGCCGAAAGGCGGTCTTTTTTCTTATAAAAAATATGACATATTAATGGTGCAGACAACATGGTAATCAATTCTCAAAATGATATTTTTGTCTACAAACTTCGATTAACACTCGGAATTTTTGTTCTATAATATTATAAAAAAATAAAAGGAGATATGTCATGAACCCCGAGCGACTTTGTCGGTCTGGGCTTGGCAAGGCTTATAAAAAGAAAGCATTACAAAATCCTATGGTGAAAGATGAATATGATGCTTTACAGCCAGAATATGATGAGAAACAGCTAACAATTAGCACTAGAGATTACTTCAACAACTAAGTTTTTCTTATAAAAATGTTTCTCTTCTAAAAAATGGTATATATAAAATATCCGTTTTAGGAAGGAGGGCAGTTTTATAAGAAAACAAGGATTCTCCTAACCTCAAATGAAATGTAGGTAGCGAGATGAATTGTATAGTTAACCTAGCGTCAGTAGTGGGCGGAGAGAAAACGGTATCCCCTACTGACAAGAAGTAAGCACCGTCGGGTTTTGCTCGGCAATCAGCCTTCGCGAGATATCGGCTGGGGATTAAAACAAAGAGAAAGCCGGAGGCAGCGATGCTTCCGGTTTTTGTTTTATAAAAAATATTTCTTAATTTTTGTCATATTAAGATTGCAACAATATTTCAAAAATAGGAGGAAGAACAATGAAAACATTGATTGAAAAATTTACAGAGACAGTACGTCTGACTGCGACAAATTTTTGTCTTACAGATGGACTTAACAGAGATGGTATTGATAGTATTTCTTTTACACAGCATAAACGGGGACTGGCAAGATATATTTACGGCAAATCATGTTGTCTAGGAGGTTTAACGAAAAGCTCAAATCCTAAATTATATGCTATTGCTACTGATGAAATAGTGTATATTATTAATCTTGAATCTTTTGGTTTGGATGCAGTTAAAGATAAGGAAAAGCTTCCAATGAATACAATCACTTTGGAGGATCACAGAAGGACATGGATAAAAAGACAGGAAACTCTTTTAGATGGATATATGCTGGACCTGCGAGCAAATCAGCAAGGAGTTGAAATATCTGAAAGCCAATTGAAAAAATGTAAAGACCTTTCCAGGCATTACTTGTTATATAAGGAGCTGCCAGAAGACAAATTGTTAAATCCACTGGGATTCTTCGCTACATATAAGGATTGCGAAAACCACTTATGCGGTTATATTGATTTGGAAAAAGAAACGATAAAAAGATTAGAGGATACTTCTAGTGTCTTATGCTTCAAAATAATATGTGATATCTTGATTCAAATGTGTATGAAAGCGCATATTGGTGTAGAACCATGGGAGATGGCTTTATCTGGTGCTTTAAAAAAAGAGATGAGAAGTGTAGAAGTTTTCTTGGAGAGTGGCGGTAAAACAGTAAAAAGTTATATGCCGGTATTGTTCCTGTTGGAAAAATTGGATAAGAAAGAAGATTTCGATATCTTAGATTTTTTATCTGCCCCAAAAGGTAAAGATAGATTTTCTAAACTTCCGCTTACTGATATGAACGGTTTATCTGTTATAGATGGGTTATCATGCAAAGATATTGTTAAGGTATCCTATCGAGGAAAGACGATTTATGAAAAGCCAGAAGAACGATGTCGCTGCTGGACAAGAGGTTAATCTGGCATACTATCAGATTGTTTCAGTCTTTAAAGAAAAAAGTAAAAGATCAGTTCATCTGGTCTTTTTTTATGGAATCGAATTCTTTTTTGAAATCGTATAGTGCCTATCTTATCATATTAGAAGCGTAACGAAATTTCAAAATAGGAGGAATAAAAATGAAGACATTGATTGAACAATTTGTAACGCAGGTGTTAAGTTCTACAGAAAATTTTACCCTGACAGATGGAATACGCAATATAACTTGTACTCAGTTTAAAAGAGGGCAAGCTATATTTGTCTATGGAAATGTTTCTGGTTCTTATGAATTAAATTTAAATATATCTGCTGAGAAAGTAACTCTACGCTTATATGCTATCGTTAGAGAAGGGCAAATTTATTTTTATGATTTAAATTGTTTTGGAATCTATGCAGGAGAAGATAAGCAGAAACTTCCAAAAGATTGTATGACTTTGAAAGAGTATCAAGAATTGTGGAAAGAACGTCAAAGACAGCTTATAAAAGAATATCAAGAAGAATTTTTGGAAGGAAAACTTTTAAGGGAAAAGATTCAAGATATTCAGCTATCTGAAAAATCATCGAACAAATGCAAATGTGATGCTCGGCGGCATCTGTTACATAAGACATTTCCCGATGACCTTGCTATCTCTACAGATATTTCTATTAGCAAGCAGGATTGTATTGATCATTTATGTGGATTTATTAATCTGGAAGAAAAAATCAAACAAAAACTGATAGATGAGAATAATGATTTGTCATTAAGATTAGCGAAAAATCTTGTTGTAAAAGACTATATGGAAAAACATATAAACGTGGAACCATGGGAGTTAGAATTGGTTGAAAATCTAAAAGATTCGATGAAAAGCGTAAAGATTACTTTTGAGTGTAATGGAAGGACAGTAGAAGGGCGTGTTCTTGTTGCGTCTTTGCTACTAAATTTAAACTGCGGATATGATTTCGATCTCTATGATTTTACAAGTATTTCAGAGGGGAAAAAGGTATTTTCTAAATTAAAGACTTTTTGTTTACCAGGAATGTCTAAGCTGTTTTGCAAAGATATTGTCCTGATAACTTACAATGGGAAAACTCTTTACAAAAGAGCAAAAAAATAAAGGAGAATATATATGAGTTATCATTTTAAAGATTCAGGATATCCTGGAGAAGATTATCTTATCGTAACAAAAAAAGGAAAAGAGGAAGGAAACCTTCCTGACGGCATTATCCTACTTGGAGGATTAATGTATTGCGATATGGATTTTCGAAACTGGATAAGAGAAGCGGAGCAAAATGGATATTACGTTTATCCAGCAAAACATTGCAATGATGAACATGAAGTTACTCATATTTCAGAGTTCGGTTTTGTAAACCGCTTTGGTTTTTTCATAACAAAAGAACCATTGTTTGTACATAGTCATGAGGATATCATGATCGGACAAGGCTGGTTTGTCAGGAAACATACTACTGATTTTATGGAAGCCTTACAGACTTTAGACGATAAGGAGAAAGCAGATGGAAGATAGAGAAAGTAAAGTGCAATCATTAGATGAATATTTAGGAGAAAGAGGACTTTCGTTTCCTGTATCCGATTTTATGTTGGACAAAACCCGCATCCCTCACGGTCTGACCAGCAGAGCGGAAAAAAGGATGCATAGAGAAGCAGATATTGCGAGAAATGATTATTCAAAAAGGCGCATAGCCGCAATTAATGAGTACAATGCTAAAGTTAAAAATGGGGAGATTAGGAAGCCAAATATAATTGAAACATCCCTTAAAACAGCTCATGGACATGAGGACAATCCTTCGGTTCAGGCGGCAAGGCGCATGTTGAAAAAAAGAGGAATTGACTGGAAAACGGGTAAAAAACTAAAAACATTAGAAGATGATTCTGCAAAATAACTATAGGAGTATTTATTATGAAAAAATTTCTCGATCGGCTAAAGGATAAGGGTTACAAAATTTCTGGAAGTAAAGCTTTTTTGCTTGGCGTAGAATTCACTATTTGCAGCGGATATATCCATACAGCAATAGGAAGACAGAAATCATATTGGCTGGAATTAAAAAAGGATTAGAGATGAAGACTACGATTTATTGTGTTATAATGAATTAAAACTCAAAAGAAAGGAACGTAATCAAATGGAAGATAAAAAGAATGCTGTTATCGTAGTTGACTTTGGGCAAAATACATTTGGCGGATATTTTATTAAATATTCAGATGGAAGTGTAAGGTCTTTGTGTAAAGAACAGTTGATCGAAATATTAAATAATAAGCGTGAAGCGTAATTTCTCATCGAACAATCAATGTAAGAAAAAAGATCGGTTTAACCGGTCTTTTTTTCTTGCATGTATTTTTTCATATTATAAGGGAAATCGAACGCTCGAAATAATATAGGAGTAACGGGTTTGCTGCAGCACAAAATCTGGATTTTACTCTTATGGATCAAATGATTGCAATAAATAAAATTTATAATGAAGATTGTTTGGATGGAATGCAGAAAATAGATGATAAATCCATCAACCTTATCTGCACTGACCTTCCTTACGGCCAAACAGCAAGAAATAAGTGGGACTCTGTAATTCCATTTGAGCCACTATGGGAACAGTATGAACGTATCATTAAAGATAATGGGGCAATTATTCTGTTTGGCAATGGAATGTTCACTGCAGATCTTATGCAAAGTAACCGAAAGCTCTGGCGGTATAACATTATATGGGAAAAAACACAGCCTAGTGGACACCTTAATGCAAATAAGATGCCGCTCCGGAAACATGAAGATATCTGTGTTTTTTATAAAAAATTACCTACATATAATCCGCAAAAAACAAGCGGACATCCAAGAAAAGTAAGTAAAACAGAACATAAACGCAATAGCAAAAAATCAACGGATTACAGAGAGTATGACTTTGTATCCTATGACAGCACAGAGCGGTATCCTACATCTATCTGGAAGTTTCCAAAGGATACCCAAAAATCTGCGCTACATCCAACGCAAAAGCCCGTGGCACTCATTGAAGAAATCATCAAAACGTATACAAATCCTGGTGATTTAGTATTAGATTCTGCCGCTGGCAGTTGTACAACAGCTGTAGCAGCAATAAATACGGGACGAAATTATATCTGTTTTGAAAAAGATAAAGAATTTTACGAAATTGGATGTAAAAGAGTTTAACAACTAATTTTTTCTTATCAGGACCGTCTAAGGATGACGGCGAAAAGTTTACAAAAATTCTTTTTCTTTGCAATTTGACATAATAAAGATGCGGGCAGGAATTTTCCTCACTGTTTTGATAAAATACAATTGTCTAAAAATCATGTGTGGTTCTGTCAGAGCCACGGGATGCATCTCCTAAAAATCTGACAATTACTCCTGCCCTGACAGCCTTAGCTTACAGCTAAGGCTTTTTTTTGCATGGAATTCGATTCTTTTTTGAATTTAGATTTTATTTCTTGTTTCAGTGTGGCAGAGTGGTTAGATGATAACACAGATTATGCCTGGGGTATTTTTAAAAATGATGAATTGATTGGGTATTGTACGATAGGTATTGCCGATGATATGGATGCAATCGTTGAAAGCCATCCCGAACATACAGTTGATTCTCTTTGTATCAGCGATGTATACATTGAAAAAAGATATCGTCACAAGGGTTATGGAACACAACTTATTGCAGAGGTAATTCATGATCGATGGAAATTAGACGGCTGTAAAAATACAGTGTATTTATCTGTTCTTCATGATGAACTAACAAGTTTTTATAGTAAAATAGGATTTAAACCTTTAGATGAACCGGATGGTAATTTTTCCGGGGATATGGTTTTATCTATCAGTGATGGCAGAGTACCACGCCATAGGAGCGACTGCACCGCATGGGTATGGAGACTTCATACTATCTGCAGCTTTACCGGAAGAAGTGCTTACCTAGTGGATAAAAAAGGCTGTTATATATCACAGCCCGGAAAGACGTATAAACAATGACTGTTATCAAAACTGAAACGGTTACATTCCAATGGTAACTGGCTGATGGCATAAATGGCGATTCATCTCTCCGCCTGCAGAGACGGGAGACTTCTCGCTAATATAGATTAAACCATAAACACGTACCTTTACATAATGAAAATCTTTTTTATAAAAAACTTACATATTATGTGCACAGGATTAATCCCACTAATTATGTAATTATCAGTATACAAAAAAATATCCTGTTATTCTACTGACAATTACGTATATACCGCTATATAGCGGAGAAAGGAAAAAATATCATGAACATGAAAATGAAAAAAATAGCTGTAGGGGCATTTGCTGCAGCCATGGCTGCTACATCTTTATGCAGTTTCGGAGTAAATGCCAGCACAGTAAAATCTGCAAATAACAACGTTAGCAAATATACCGGCGCTAACTCATGGAGTACTCCATCAAACTGGCAAAACAAATATGGTTTCATCAACCCATTTGCTAAGAATATAACAAAAGCAAGCCTTGTAACTGGCGAAACTTCATATCTTTCTAACTCCTGGGTTAAATACACATGGAACGAAGTAGAAAATGCTACTGGTTATAGAGTACAGCTTGCTTCAGATATGAAGTTTACTGATATTGGTTATGATGAAATTGTAAAAGAATGCAAATATTCATCCGCTTGTGGCAAACTTCAACACGGTGCAATTTTTATGAGAGTAAAACCTATTTTCGGGGAGAATGAAGGAGTATGGGGCAACACAGTTTACTTTAAAGGAACTAGCTCAGCAAAAAGTCCTTATGGTACAATAAGAAATACCGCTGTTAAACCTAAAATCACACAGAATTGCGTGGAAAATAAAACAAGAAAGATTAATGTTGAATGGACTCCTGTAACAGGTGCTACGGGATACTTAGTTAAATATGGTGACTCAAATACAGGAGACGTTAAGCTTTGGCATAGTAAATATGTGTCAGGAAACAAATTCCAAATCAATAGCAAAGCTTATTCTCTGGCAGGTGCTTCTGTAGATTATATGCTTTACAATACTTATTACTTCCAGGTAGAGCCTGTTTTTGGCAACATGGATGGTATTGCTAGTGAGACAATTAATGCACCAAGTAATTATTAATATTATTTATACAGTGTATTCTCTTTCGGCCCCAGCTTAAATGCTGGGGATTTTTTTGCCTAAAAACAGAGATAAGAAAAAATATGTAGGAGTGCGGCAAGAATAAAAACTATTTCTTTCAGAATACAATTCTTTTATAACATTTTTGAGATACAAACTGGAGGAGCAGGGTAAGAAACTTGTGAAGGTGGTTAGATTTTTTGCAAGCAGCCAGACCTGTTCTGTTGTACATAACTATAACGAAAACTATGCTTTGTGGAAAGAATCCTATTCCATGCAATAAAACTTTATAACTGTTCACTTATATATATGTCACTGAAAACATGGAGCCTGCTGTACCGCTCTCTCGTTTTCCCCAAGGTTAGGGGACTGGCGGGAAACGGATGGACGCAGCCGGCTCCCAACAGGAGGAAGCAGATGCTGTAGAGCCGGAAAGCTGGACCCATAGACACGAGCTAAATCCTGTATACCCCGTAGATTGTAAAGCCGGGGGTTCTCTCTAAAAAAAAGATTGCCCTGCAATTTTCTTTTCAGACCGAATCCATGTCGTAACTATCGCAGATAGTTAAGGCATGGTAGTTCAACAACTAAATTTTTCTTATAAAAATGCTTCTCTTCAAAAAAATGATATATATGAAATATCTGTTTTAGGAAGGAGGTAGTTTTATAAGAAAAACAAGGATTCTCCTACCCTCTAAATGAAATGTAGGTAGCGAGATGAATTGTATAGTTAACCTAGCGGCAGTAGTGGGCGGAGAGAAAACGGTATCCCCTACTGACAAGAAGTAAGCACCGCCGGGTTTTGCTCGGCAATCAGCCTTCGCAAAGATACCGGCTGGGGATTAAAACAAAAGAGGGAGGAAATTGGAATGAAATTATGGACGGTACAGCCGGTTGAGGTAATCAATATCATTGAAAAAACAGGTGCATTTGCCTGTGACGAGACTAAATCAGATAAAGATTTCAGAAAAGCATACGAGTGGATAGCAAAAGAGATGGATAAAAGGCAAATTACTCATCCAAAAGATTTGACATTGCCACTCTGGGCTTGGCATACAAGAGACTGGAAGCATAAAAAACCGGATCTTAGAAATATCGGACTTGGTACACCGGGCGAAAAATCTGTATGTATTGAGTTTGAGATTGATGATTTGCAAGTTTTGTTATCCGACTTTTTCGCCTGGCATTCTGTTTTAAATGGTGGTTTTTATAACGACAGTCATACAGAGGCTGAGTGGAACGAAAAAGATGCATGGTATGAAGCACTATCAGGCAAGCAAAAGGGAATTGAAACCTTAAAAAGCTGGCAGAAAGTATTTGATGTAAATGCTTTTGAAAATGAATTTTGTCAAAATGGACGTTATATACAGGCGACATTTTGGAAACTTACAAAAGAAATGATAACAGATGTGCGCTATTTCACCGCTAGATAACAGGAGGGATCATGAACGATAAACAGAAATGTATAAAAAATTTATTTGCGACTCTAATGGTCACGATAATCTGGTGCTTTATCTGGATGACATTGGAAATCTTGATTGACGGATACATTACTGACAGAGCGGTGGATAATATCATGACGTTGATACTAATGCCATTTATCTACAAGTATGTTTCTAATCAATAATTCATTTCTTAATAAGACTGCTTGTAAAAGTAGTCTTTTTTTATTTAACAGCTAAATTTTTCTTATAAAAATGTCCCTTTCTAAAAAGAGGTAAGCACCGCGGGGAGGAAACATTGGCATTCAGTCTCCGTCAATACCGGTTGGGGATTAAAACAAGAAATATGTTTTTTAGCCTATAAGTTTTTCTTCATACTCATCCATATTATCTACGAAACTAATTTTCAAAACAGGAGGAAAACAACATGACAAGAGGTTATTTTGTGTTAGAAATGAAAGGGCTTTTACATGCAGCAGCATTGATGTCTGATGCATATTTGGAAGGCTATGGGAAAGAAATCATTGAAGCTTTCTTAAACAACAATGAGGAAAGATTGTTAGATACCTTACGAGCGAAAATGAACGAAAAAGACAGGACAGAGATGGATAGATATATCTGTCCTGAATGGTATCGTATTACAAAGAAATCCGAGGCTAAGGATTATATTGCTGAATATGGATATGTTATTTCGGCTGAGAAATTAAAAATCTATAATAATGGCAAATTGTTGATCACAATGGACAAGATAACTGCCAAAGAATGGCTTTATCTTATTGACCATAGCGATAAAGTAGATGCCTGTTATTTTTATTCAGATGAAAAGCTGCATAGTGATTATAGCAACGACCGAAAAATTTATCGTGTGTTTGAGAATGCCTTTGCTAATGGTGTAAAAGCATCTCAGTTTGATCTTATACCTAAAAAATACAGCGATATTAGTTTAAGTGATGACCATTGTGTTGATTGCTGGCATCGAATAGACAGCCCATCCTATGAGAAATTCTTATCCTTTAAAAAAATTCCGGGTCGTATCAAGTTCATTGTCTCTAAAGAATATACTGGCTGGCGGGCACATATACAGTTGCCGTATATAAGAATACCTATCTTAACACCAGGACGTTCAGAAAGAACTGTCATGAATATGCTACGGGAACATATTAAGCGATTTACAGATGAATATATGGATTTTTTGAGATTAAGTAATTTATATAACGAAATTTACAAGGAAATACGCACAGGAGTAGTTACAAAAAAGGAAGATATATTTTTCATTAACGGAAAAACCATAACAGAATATATGGATAGGATATCAGATTATGCTGCTGATAAAAGCTGGTTTTTACAGGGGAAGGATTTTTCATTATCAGCTATTAAAGAGAATCTATACCATAGTTGGAATCGAATTGTTCAGAAAAATTGAGCTAAACGATTGTCATAAAGAACAGGGGGTTTACCCTCTGTTTTTTTATAAAAATTTTTTTAATTCAAATCATTCAAATTAATTGTGCAGGAAACAACGAAAAGAAAGGCGGTGTCATTATGAAAAAGTTTTTAACAAGAAAAAACAAGGATTCTCCTAACCTCTAAATGAAATGTAGGTAGTGAGATGAATTGTAGAGTTAACATAGCGGCAGTAGTGAGCGGAGATATCGGTATCTCCTACTGCCAAGAGGTAAGCACCGCCGGGAGGAAACACCGACATTCAGTCTCCGTCAATACCGGCTGGGGATTAAAACAAGCCCTTACAAGAAATGGTAGGTGATTTAGATGAAAAGATTAATGACATGGGTATTGTGTACAATGATGTGCTTTAGCACAGCGATAACTTCAATTACGCCTGTTACTGTTTTAGCCAAGTGCGCTCACAAGCATACCCAATGGGTAAAATTAGTCAACACTACATGCACTAAAGATGGAAAGACTGTATATGTGTGTAATGATTGTAATAAAACATTAAAAGTGGTAAAAACACGTCATTATGGACATAAATTTGTGAACTACTATGTAGCTCCTACCTGTAAAAAAGGAGGAGCAAGCGGACAATACTGTAAACGTTGTAGAAAAAGAACTATAACAAAATCTTACCCAGCAAAAGGTCATAATTGCAAAATTCAGACTTCTCCTGCTACGTGTACAAATCCTAAAATTGAGATTAAGACGTGTATTCGCTGCGGTGCTAAGTGGGGTTTTACTAAAGGGAAAGCTTTAGGACACAAGTGGCGTAAGTGGACAATTGATCCAAAATCATTGTTAAGAGGTCACAAAGCCAGACTAATAAGGACGTGTAGTCGGTGTGGTAAGAAAGATTACAAATACAAGTAAAAGTGTAAAGGAGAGATTACTATGAAGAAGTTATTAACAGTAGTACTGTGTGCTTTAATGGTCTTTGGTTCAGTAGTATCTGTTGCTCCTACAACAGCTTTAGCCAAGTCCAAATGTTCTCACAAAAAGACTAAGTGGGTAACTTTAGTTAAAGCTGATTGTACACAAGAGGGTAAACGAGCTAAAATGTGCACTAATTGCGGAAAAACTTTAAAGACTGTGAAGGTTAAAAGAACTTCTCACCACTTTAAAAAAATGGTGTACAAAAAGGCAACTTGCACTAATCCAGGTGCAATAGGATGGTATTGCACTAATCCAGACTGTATCTACGGTTACAGAAAATACTACAAGACTGAACAAATTAGACCGTTAAATCATAAATGGAAATCCAAGACTTATGCAGCTACATGCACAACGCCAAAGGTTGAAATCTCCATTTGCAGTAGGTGTCATGCACAAGATTCTTTCGTTCAAGGAAGAGCTTTAGGGCACAAATGGAGTAAATGGAAGCTAAGTGCAACAAGTATGGTAAAAAAGAAACCTAAGAAAACAAGAGTGTGCAGTAGGTGTCACAAAAAAGAAACGGTTTACATTAAATAGTAAATTAGGGCATTGGGGTATCGCAGCCCCTTTGCTTTTTAGCAAAGAGATCATAATAAATATTTTTCCTTTAGCTCCGATAAGCTATTAACAAAGAACTTTGGCTAAGAACTTTAGCCAAGTTGTATCTACGTTGAAGCTGAATTGGGGACTAAAAAGGAAAGGAGGAAATTACTATGAAGAAATTAGCGACATTAGTATTGTGTGCATTAATGCTCTTTAGCACAGTGATGCCAGTAACCACTTTAGCAAAGACTAAAAAGTGCACTCATAAAAATACTACCTGGGTAACAACTTCTAAAGCTACATGTACAGCTACAGGAACAAAAGTAAAGAAGTGTAAGAACTGCGGAAAAATCTTAAAGACAAAAAAGATTGCTAAAACAGCACACACTTACAAAAGTAAAACTTTTACTAAAGCTACATGTACAACCCCTAAAATTGTCGTTAAATTTTGTACAAAATGCAAAAAACAGCTAGCTTTCGAAAAGGTTGGAAAACCGCTTGGACATTACTGGCACTCATGGAAGAAAAATCCCATTACAGGAAAAGTAAGTAGGGGTTGCTATCATTGCAAAGTACGGCAGTATAAGTAAATCACTAGAGATCAAAAAGGAGGAAATCACTATGAAGAAGTTAGCTACATTAGTATTGTGTGCATTAATGCTCTTTAGCACAGTGATGCCAACAACCACTTTAGCAAAGACTAAAAAGTGTACACATCCAAAAGAAGTTGTAAAAGTAGTGAAAAAAGCTACTTGTACTGAAGATGGTAAAGTAACCTACACGTGTAAAAAGTGTGGTAAGCTACTTCAGACTTCTAAGGTGAAAAAGCTAGGTCACAAATGGAGTGATTGGAAAATTACTTCAAAGGCGAAAAACAAAATGGTTAACATCAGAAGAAGCTGCAAACGGTGTAAGAAAGTGCAGAAGCAGACTTGCCCAGACGTTGGATACTGGGGATGGTATTAAGCAACAAGATGGTATTAATTAAATAAAATTCTAGTAAAAGAACTAACAAAGGAACTCTAGAGGTTAACCAAGAAAAGGTAGGTTTCAACACCTACCTTTTCTTTTCTATTCGCACACTTCTCCAAGTTGGCAATAGTTTGGTGCATTGCCAACTTTTAGCCAAGAGGCTCATAGACATAAGAAAAGCTCTGGTATATACCGGAGCTTTTTTTATGGAAAAAAGGTAGCAAAGTTTTTCTTCGTTCCTTTCCATATTAAAATCGTAAATAAATTTTCAAAATAAGGAGGAACAAGAAAATGAAAACAAAGTATTACAAAATCAGAAAAGAAAAAATAACCAAGAAGTCTTATGAACCAAGAAGCAGCATTTTATGTATGCAGGAGGTGTGAAAATGGGAGCCTGTTATAGCGTAAATCTCAATATCACCCTTAGAAATGAAACCGCAGCCATAAAAGCAATGCAGGAATATATCAAAAAAGAGCAATTCCATATAAATTTTGGTTTAGAAGACAACAGGAAACGTGGTATCGGCATCGGTACTTTTGCTGACCTGTTACAAATCTTTTTCTCATCCTGTAACGGACCTGTCAATGATGTTTTGAGGGAAGACGATCATATCGTTTATGATTCTGACTTTGATGCTTCTTACAGCTGGGAATCTGTCATGACAGAGATATTTGACTGTATTGCTCCATTTTTAGAAGATGAGTCTAAACTGAATGTCTGTTCAGATGATTGCTATCATTTGATAGTAAAAAATGGAATAACCACATATGAACAAGAAAAGGAGAGAGCATTATGAGTATTACATGGGAAGAAATGAAAATCAAATATCCAGAAGGTAGAAATACAATGTCAGAGGAAAGAGAAAAAACATATGTCAATGAATGTTTTAATTGTTATGAACAAGAAGGATTTGCAAAAAAATTTTGGAGTCCTTTTAGTGATTATAAAGAACATTTTGGACAAAGTTTTGAAGTGATTGATAGATGTTCAACAAAAGATGCTGATCTAGCTTCTCTTCCTATGTGGAACATTAAATTTTCAGATGGTTTAATTATCGGAGCATATCCAGAAGAAATCATTCCTAGAGAAATGAAAGCAAATGGATGCCCGATAGACATAGTTGAACAATAACTTGAGATTGGAGAAAAATATCATGTTTACGAAAAACAAAGTCTTTGCTTATGAAAACAGTGATGGTGATAAAGGTATCATTATTGCAAAATCTATTGAAGAAGCCAAAAAAATCTTCCATGAAAAATATCCAGAACGCAAGATTGTTGATAACTACTATGACTATTGTCAGAACGGAGCGTATTTGTTTGAGATGGACAAAGTGGACAACAATAAATTATATTGTTGTTTTCCATGGTAATGATATTTACAAGACAAGAATGGAGAGAATCATCATGATTACAAAAGAAGCCATAAAAAATGGATTTGAAAAGGGAGTTATTTCCATTGAGGATGACTATGCAGGTTGTTTAGGAGCTTGCTGTAGGATAGGAGATAATGCTTTCTATTTTATTGATGCAGAGGATGCTTATTTAACAAAGGAAGAATATTGGAAGTCATATACATTGAATATGACAATAAATATGATTTTTAATGTTCTCAAAAATGTTGAGGCAGCAGAAGAAAATGGAATTGACTATGCTGAACTGGCATACTACGAGGCTGTTTTAACAACTAATTTTTTCTTATAATATGGAGTAACTTAGCAGCAGTAGCGAACGGAGATATCAGTATTGTCTACTATTAAGAGGTTAAGCATCGCCGGAAAAGTCCCGGCATTCAGCCTCCGTAATGAGGCTGGGGATTAAAACAGCCGAATAAAGCAATAATTTTTATATTGAATCAATAGATTCATTAAAAATGGAGGATAAATATGAGTATTACAGTAAGAGAATGGATTGAGAAATTCAATAATGGAGAGTTTGATAGTAAAGATATTAAAACTCAATGTGTAGCGGGATGGATTGATTGGCATTGTGCGGAAGAAGAGCTACCCGGAAGGTTAAAAGCGATGGGAAACATTATTAAAAATATAAAAGATGATTACATTCTAGATAATTTTAAAGTAAATTTTAAGAATAATTGTCCTGTTTATTCCCCGTTATTTGACTATTTTAGATTTACTCCAATAAAAAAGGGCAAAGAAGCGATAGATTCCAACATCGTGAACAAATTGACTTTCGGAGTAGAATGCGGACATCCATTTGGTGGTGATTTCATGTATGAAATTTTCACCGGAAGAAGTGGATATTCGGTTGAATTCCACTGCAAAAATGAGCAAGAAGTGTTAAAAGTAATTACACAGCTTGCCAAAGAACTTCAAAAATGGTTTTTGTTACTTGACATAGGATGCAGTGTCATAAAATGTGCTGCTCCAAATAAAGTTTTTCAACTTCTAGCATATACTAAAAAAATTCTTACAGACAACTCTTTATTAGAAGCAAAAGATACGGATATTCTCTATCGTGATAAAACTGGTGAATATATGGTAGGAAGTCTTGCTTTTAATACGATTTTTTCAAGAATAGAGCCTGGTAGTGAAAAAGATTTTTTCGAGGAACACAGATATCGTTCTAATGATTTCTTTATTCTTTCCAGAACAGCAATCGCTTTAGGACTTCTTCCATTAGAAGATTCTGATGGAAAAGACCTTATTATCGGAGTTGATAATGAAGAGGCAAAAGAAGCTTTATTGGGTGAACATGCATTTGAGTTAAAGCTTGGAAAGAATGACTGGGTAGAGTATTCATTTACTCTGACAGATAACATTATCAAAGTTATAAATTATGAAAAAATGTCAAAGTTATATGACTTTGATATCATCTAACATAAAGGAGAAATACCATGGCAAGAGGCACGATGTACGAATTACAGAGAGAAAAAGATTTTTTAAATCAATTACAGGAAGAAGAATTATATGAGCATCTTCCAGATATTGCAGAGTTTGTGAAAACAGAAAAAAATAAAGAAGGCGCAGTATGTATTCTTTTAGAAGAAATGCAGGAACTGGGAGCTGTTGTTGGAAAAGAAGATGACATCCCTTATATCATTTTTACAAAAGAGTGCAAAGAAAATTATTTCCGGGATCGTTTTGCGAAGGTAAAAAAAATGGTTGCCGATATGGATCTGGATGAGTTTTCCAACAGTGATCTTTTTACTTTAAGAGATACTATCCAGAATAACTGGGGCGATATGGCTTATGAAGATTCCATGATACCATTTGATCAGTTTATCCGGACAGCCATCCCCGATACAAAATATTACATCGGAAACATCATTCATCTGCATTAGAAGGAGAAAAAAATATGAAATGGTTATTAAAGATCTCTTATTCCTGGGGCGATGAAGAACCTTATCAGGAGTTTAACAGTTTTAAAGAAGCATGGGACACCGCTAAAAAGGATGCTTGTAATGAAGCAGAAATAGCATCCATTGAAGCTAATGATGAAACCTGTGAAATAGGACTTACATTTGAAAAAGAGGAAGATCGCGGACGAATTAGTTTGTATTACACATATGATAACAGCTATTGTTATTATGATGTGTTGCCTCAAGAAGTTACAGATACGGATTGTATTAGACAATCAGAGAAAGCAGATGCGATCAAAATATCTATGGAAGGAGGTTCTCTCGCAATGGCGAATCCATCCTAAAAATTTTGTTTTCAGCAAGAAACCGTCCCATTGGGGCGGTTTTTTTGAACAAAAAAAATCATAATCCTACATATTAGAGATATAAAATTTTCAAACATGGAGGAAAAATAAATGAACACAATGAAAGAAAAAAAATTTGTGAAAGTTATCTACAAAGAATGTCCAATGTGCAGGCAGGAAACGTATCTACGCTTAACAAAAGAACAGATGGAACAATGTACGAAGTATACTTGTTGTGGCGGATTAATACAAGATGTGTTGCCAAGTTTAGATAAATTTGGGAGAGAGTTCGTTAAAATGGGGTACTGTCCTTCTTGCCAGGAGATATTATATCAAAGCACATTAAAAGATAAAAGTCCATATTTTTCACGAAGCGAATTAGATGATGACAGAATATATGAATTTTCTAAGGCAACAGAGAATATGAAGCATACTGAAGCTATTTTTTCTAAAGCAGCAGATAAATTGTCTGTACCTGAAAAAGTCATATATTTGTTTGAAATGGATCTGGAGAAAGAATATTATGTAGATAATGATGGAAAAATCAAAAAACTGGATGAAACGGTATAACATTGGTCATGATGCAAAAAGCCCCGTAATAGGGGCTTTTTTTATATAAAAAAAAGCACAGGTATAGCAGTGATAAAAATACACTGTTATATCTGTGCATTTCTGAACACATTTGCACCTATACAAAAAGCACACCTATATCTGTGCATTTATGTCCACAAAAGCTTTACCTAATTATAAAGATAAAAAGAATCGCTATTATATCTGTGTATTTTTAATCACAGCTATATTAGCGATAAAAAAGCATTGCTATATCTGTGCATTTATGGACACAAAAGTTCCACCTAATGATAAAGATAAAATGATATATGAAATATCTGTTTTAGGAAGGAGGGCAGCTTTATAAGAAAAACAAGGGTAGTGAGATGAATTGTAGAGTTAACATAGCGGCAGTAGCGAGCGGAGATATCGGTATCTCCTACTGCCAAGAGGTAAGCACCGCCGGGTTTTGCTCGGCAATCAGCCTTCGCGAGGATACCGGCTGGGGATTAAAACAATTGCATGAAATACGATTCTTTCGTTGAGAAAATGATCGAAAAGGAGATTATAAATATTCCTTCATATTAAGAAAACAAACATGTTTTCAAAATTAAGGAGGATTAAAAATGGCAGGAAGAAAAACTACAAATAAGGAAAAGATAGAAAAAGCAAAAAAGGAATTAGAAACACTGTCTGCTATTCTTGGGAAGATATTAGATGATACAATGACCCAGACAGAAGCAGCGAGAAAACTTGGCATTACACCACAGGAATTTCGAAATGAAACAATAGGAAATTTTACAAACTATGTAAAAAAGAAAAATATCTTAACAGAGGATGATATCCTAGTGTATCTAAAGGATATGGAAACACCGCTTGACCGGGTAGCAAAAGATATGTTTAATATCACAGATAAAAACAAACTGTTGATCATCGAGATCGAGGATCCCGAAGATTTTATACATGTCATGAAAGAAACCCTTACGGAAAAACAATTTTATGTGATGTCTTTGCGGTATGGTTTTGATGAGGAACCGATGACATACCAAAAAATCAGTGAACGTATAGGAACACAAAAAGAATGGGTACGGCAGATCATCAACAAATCTTTGAGAAAACTCCGTCATCCATCCTGTAGCAGAAGATTATTTCCAAATTATCAAAAGTATACAAAAGCGTTACAAACGTATAAAACGACGGAAAGGATTTATCTGACAATAGAGAGCGAGTACATTAATGCTTCCACAGAATGTAAAAGGATGCTGCATAATATCGAACTGGCTAAAACTACACCGGAGTTAAAAGAACAGTTTGAAAAATTGTTTTATCTTGAAGATATCCCAGAGATCCCAGATGAATGGATCGCTTCTTTCCATGACCTGCATATCACATCTGTTTATGATTATCTAAGTGCAGATGAGAATAAAATCAAAGAAATGCAGGATATATGCCCTGGTTTCTCTATTACAGGGATGGAAAAGATCCTTGATGTTAAGCCACCAATCACAAGAAAAGAATTTGTGTGCTGTATGAGATTTCCACTAACAGAAACAGAGATCAGTACAAGGACATTTAATGCATTACGCAGAAGTGGGATCAACACATTGGGGCAGTTAACACAACTGACGGAAAGCGATTTAAAGAAAGTCCGGAACTTAGGACCAAAATGCTGTGAAGAGATTAAAGAACTTTTGGGAAAATACAATCTTCAATTATTAGAAAAATAGTATATCTCTTGCCAACCAAAGAAAAGGCTGCTTATGGCAGTCTTTTTCTTGTATGAAATCTAATATTGAAAATGCATCCATATTAAGATTGTAAAAAAATTCAAAAACAAGGAGGATAAAAATGGGAACAAATGAAAGAAGAAACAGGTGTGATACTTTACTGTGGGACAAATTGAAAAAACACAGAGGACATCATATAAGTATTGCTTCTTATGGAGATTGGGATGATCCGGAAAATATCAGTTTGAAATGCGAGGATTGCAATGAGGTCATCTTGGATGCCGAACTGTATACTATCTGTGGAAGAGAAGATGTGTAAAGGAGCAAATATATGCGTATAACGAAAAAAGAAAGAAAAAAGAATGCCAATCAGTTTTACAATATGTTTATGAACGGATCTTGTGATGAAGCAGCTATTGTTGCTCAAAAATGTGTAAGTACAAATCCGAATATAAACAAAGTTCAATTTATGGCTGTGCCATCTTCGGTAAGCTATGGTACTCCAGTTGTTATCGCTGAGTCCAATTTCGGATTAACTGGGTGTTTTGCAGAGTTGTTGCAAAATATTCATCCAGAAATATCGCAGGAAAAAAGTTATTTCGATGATGGATTTAATGATTGGCTGGAAAGAAATTATCATTTTCGGATCACATACAAAGATGGCTTTGTTTTTCTGTTTAGCAGGAGTTTGTGACCAAAAACTTATTTATAAAAAACGTCCGGTTCGGGCGTTTTTTATCCTTTTACGCATCGTGTGCTTGTGGTCAAGTATCGCAGGCAGTTTTTTGCGGAAAAGGAAGTGGCATGGTGGCAAACAGAGCATATAAATTCAGAATGTATCCCAATGATGAACGAGAGAACAACATAAGCTTTCCAAAATGCAGAAAGGTTAAAACAATCGCAATAAACAGAGGCTTAAGGTTGCCAATCAACGAAAAGACTTTCTGCATAAGCAGTCAAGACAGATAACCAATGCTTATGATTGAGTAAGGATAGTTAATGTGTTATAATTTAGAAAACATTTGAAAGGGGGATACTATGAAAAAATTTGATACATATATGGTTAACAAAATTTTTACAGTACCGTATTTGGATAGAATGATAAGCGAAGATAGTATTCCCGACTCTTTTTTTGAGTACGTAAGGAGATATGTAAAAACGGATGATGCAACGATTGGTGAAGCAATAAGCGAAATATATCATTTCATGAATTATGAATATAGAAATGAGTATTATTATAAAAATACAATACTTAACCAGTTGCTTATAAAAAAACATGATTTGTATAATACAGCTGCACTTACTGAATTGCCTATTGGTAATTCAAAAGCAGATTTTATTATGATTAATGATCGTGGAGTAGTATACGAAATAAAAACAGATTTAGATAATCTAATTCGATTAGAGAATCAGCTAAAAGATTATTATAAAGTATTTAGTTATATTTATGTTGTGGTTGGAAATAAACAATTACCACATGTAAAAGAATTTTTAAAAGATCAAAAAGTTGGAATATATGAACTAACTGCAAGTGGAAGACTGATTTGTAGAAAAAAAGCTTTTTATAATAGAGATAATCTGTCATATGAAGCAATGTTCCAAGTGTTACGTAAAGCGGAATTTGAATCTATTATATTGAAACATTTTCATAAGTTACCAGAGGTTAATAGCTTTCAATATTATAGAGAATGTAAAAAATGGTTGGAGCGTATAAATATTGTTACATTGCAAAAAGATGTGATGAAATGTTTAAAAGCAAGAACATTGATGTTGATAGAGAATAAATTAGAAGAAAAGGTTCCGTATGAATTAAGGTTTTATGCATACTTTTCAAAAAAAATCGGCACTAATTATCAAGACATAGATAAATTATGGAATGCAAGAATAGAGAGATAGGGTATGTATTTTCCATTTTTCAACAACTAAATTTTTCTTATAAAAACGCTCCTCTTCTAAAAAATGATATATATGAAATATCTGTTTTAGGAAGGAGGGTAGTTTTATAAGAAAAACAAGGATTCTCCTAACCTCTAAATGAAATGTAGGTAGCGAGATGAATTGTATAGTTAACCTAGCGTCAGTAGTGGGCGGAGAGAAAACGGTATCCCCTACTGACAAGAAGTAAGCACCGCCGGGTTTTGCTCGGCAATCAGCCTTCGCAAGATACCGGCTGGGGATTAAAACAATGAGCAAGACAAATGTACTGTATGATTTTGCTCCTGATATCACAAAAGCTTATTCTGGTGATGAGCTTGATCCAGCTACTATTAATTAATATTAATACAAAGAATAAAACAATGTAAAAAAAAGTCTCAGAAATGAGGCTTTTTTTCTTTGTAATAATCTATATTTTATAATCCATGCATATTAGAGACGTAAAAATTTTCAAAAACAGGAGGAAAAAATTATGATGAATTTTGAAGAGTTTAAGGCATGGGTTAAGGAAAACATTACATCTAAAGATTGGAAAGAGACAAGTCAGATAGAAATATCCATTGTTAAAAAGAACAATGGCGTTTCTGCAACTGGCTTATTTATCCGAGAAAGTGGACAAGATGTCAGTCCGATACTTTATCTGGATGATTATTACATACACTATCAAAACGGTGAGCTGTTGGAAAATGTCATAAGAAATATAAGGGCTGATTATGATAAAAAGGTTCAGATGGCTGCCGTCAAAATACCAAATTTGCAGGAATTTGAAAATATCCGTGGAAGAGTTATTTATCGCCTTGTAAATTATGAAAAAAACAAGGAGATATTAGAGGATTGCCCACATATAAGATTATATGATCTTGCGGTAACATTTCGCTGGGTGGCTCGTATTGATGATGTTGGCGTTTCCACTTCATTGATCACAAATAAGCAAGTCAAAGAGTGGGGTGTTTCTGTCAATGATTTAGTCTTAGCAGCACGACAGAACACGCCTCGTTTATTTCCAGCCCAAATTATTGATATGGAGGAGATGTTAGCAGGAATGGTATCTTTTATCTTATATCCAAGCGCTATCCCAATGTATATCTTGACAAATGAACAGGAACTTAATGGAGCCTCTGCTTTATTATATGGAGATATATTGAAAGATTTTGCAAACAAAAAGGGAGCAGATATGTATATCTTACCTTCTAGCATCCATGAAGTAATCATGGTTCCAGCAGATAGAATAAACGACCCTACGAAATTATTGTCTATAGTTCATGATGCCAATACTACAGTTGTATCAACAGGGGATGTATTATCTGATTCCGTTTATTATTATGATCGAAAAAAAGATCAAATTCTTGTCAAAGCATAAGAAAGTGCAGGTCATCCTATGAGATTCGCTTATTATGAAGAAGGCGGCAGGAAAATCTTTACTATGTCGAAGCTGTACAGAAGGTATACGGTTGATATTCACCCCGCTGAAAAGCAACAGGGATCAACTTTTGAAGCATGGCTATATGATATGGTCAGATATCAGATTCTTAATCCATTATAAGAAAACAATTTATCAGAAAAAAGTCTCAGAAATGAGGCTTTTTTTCTTACAAAAATTTCATTTTTTATACATCTTATATAATGTATAAAAAAGGAATGGAGATTTTAGACATAAAAACGAAAAGTGCATCTTAATACAATAGAGCAGACAGAGACAAAAGAGAGGAGAAAAAGAAAATGGAAATCAAATAGGAAAAGATGGATTAGTAAAGAAGCCGCGGTCAACTTCAGTTGCCCGCCGGTGTATCACGTTCCACAGTCTGACATTCTATTTTTGAGATAATTTATTGACGAAAAGGAGGGAAAATATTTCATGTCAATATCTCGAATCAATTAAGGAAGAAGGGATTATATAAGAAAAAGGAAAGTATAACAACTAAATTTTTCTTATAAAAATATTTCTCTTCTAAAAAATGATATATATGAAATATCTGTTTTAGGAGGGAGGGTAGTTTTATAAGAAAACAAGGATTCTCCTAACCTCTAAATGAAATGTAGGTAGCGAGATGAATTGTATAGTTAACCTAGCGTCAGTAGTGGGCGGAGAGAAAACGGTATCCCCTACTGCCAAGAAGTAAGCACCGCCGGGTTTTGCTCGGCAATCAGCCTTCGCGAGATACCGGCTGGGGATTAAAACAAATCGTGGAAGTTACTATCACAGAAGAAAAGGAGAAATAAGAATGAATATAGAAAATATATCAAAAGAAAAAGGTGAAGTTCTTGTAAGGTTAAGTAAGGATGATCTTGTAGGCATATGTAATGCTTTATATAGACAGACTGAAGAACAAGAAAATATTCTGCAGCTTTATAGCGATATGATGATGGCGCGAGATCTTTGTCAATATGGACATATTGATGACGTTTGTTTGCAAAATGTTGTCAGATGCCGTAGCGGTATAAAAGGAGTTTTATCTGATACTGATATTTAACAACTAAGTTTTTCTTATAAAAATGTTTCTCTTCTAAAAAATGATATATATGAAATATCCGTTTTAGGAAGAAGGGCAGTTTTATAAGAAAACAAGGATTCTCCTAACCTCTAAATGAAATGTAGGTAGTGAGATGAATTGTAGAGTTAACATAGCGGCAGTAGTGAGCGGAGATATCGGTATCTCCTACTGCCAAGAGGTAAGCACCGCCGGGAGGAAACACCGGCATTCAGTCTCCGTCAATACCGGCTAGGGATTAAAACAAATGGAATTGAAGCAGATATTAAGTTGGTAATTTCTGAAGAAGAATCTCCATACACAGAAGGTGTGGTATTCCATGATGGATATGAACTTACACGTACTGATCCGGATGACACATACGATGGTGAATGGGATTTTGAATGCGATGAACTTAAGTACATTGTGCTTGTGGAAACAGAAAAATGATAAAACAATGATTTCTTAATCAGATTCACAATCGAATTATCACTCTTTCGTAAAACCATAATATTTAAGAAAAAAAGTCTCAGAAATGAGGCTTTTTTTCTTACAAAAATTCCATTTTTTATACATCTTATATAATGTACTAAAGGGAGGAAGATTATTTCGTGTATTACGAACTAAAAAGGAAGGAGAAGCAATGAAAAAATATGAATTAACATCAGAATGCGTCTTTGGGAGATGCACAGATACAGGGAGTTGTAAATATTTCTCAAGATGCAAGAATTTGCAGTGATGAAGATTATGCAGCGGTGCAAGGTTTTAGAACGAAATTTAAATTTGCAACATTTTATAGAACAAAAGATGAAAAAGTGATGGTTTATTGTGGAGATTTTAATGGAAATCTTGAAGGATTTAGAGAATGGACAAAGAAAACATTCGATGGGAAAATTCAGAAAGAATATCTCACAATCGCAGATTTTATGGAACAGCATTTCGCACCGGAATAAAAAGGTGATTAAAACAAGAATCACAAAGACGGAACATGAGAAAGGAGACTATAAATATGGAAAAGAAAGATTTTAAGAAAGGACAGAAAGCAATTTTACTTTCTTTGAAAAACGTAGACTTTCGTAAAACGATGGATATTGATGCTGCAACAGAAGAATGTACGGTCGTAAAAGTCGGTCGTAAATATATCACAGTAGAAGATAGTCATGGATGGGAGATTCGTTTTGACATGGAAAATAATTTTGAAGAAGTAGATGATTCATTTTCCTACACTCGAAGCGAATTGTATTTATCAAAAGAAGATGCCAAAAAAGTTTTAGAAAGAAGATATCTTATCAAAGCTATCGAAAAAAGTTTACACGATATGAGTTGGTCTACATTTGACGGAATTAGCGATCAGGCATTACAAAATCTACATACTGCATTAATTGCCGTTGAGAAAGAACGAATAGTATTAAAAAAGTAAGGGGAAAAAGAAAATGGAAATCAAATGGGAAAAGATGGATGACATAGCATTTATTTTATTAGGAATATTAACGATATTTTATGGAAATAAACAGTTACAACAATTAGTAGCAGGACTTTATATCGCATTAGCCATCTGGTATGTCTACACCATAATATACGAAGTAAAGAGATATAGACAACAAAAAAAAGACATCAACTCATTTGCAGAGTGTTTGGAAAATGTAAAAAAGGTACAGCGAATTCCAAACGATATTGAGATGCAAAAGATAGGTAGCGGTTTAGTGACATTTCCTTCTAGTTTTGATGGCACATTTTACGCTATAAAAATACGGGCAGGCGAATTTATTGCTGTACACGAAAAGCTTTATTGTATGTTAACAGAAAGTTCGAACATAATCTTGCTTCAAGCAAAAAGCCCTATTGCTGCCTACGAGTTAGCGGTAGGAGAATCTATGATCATAGATAACAGAAAACTTGCAGCAGCTTCATCGTCCTTAATCTGTGAGGGAAAGTTTCTTCAGACACTTTACCAGATGCTGGGTATAAGAAAAAGATATGAAGAAAAGATAATAGGTCCGGGGCGCTTATGGCTCACAGATACACCAATTAAGGAAGAAGAATCCTAAATCAACGAGCAGCACCAAAAATATAGAAAGGAAAAATATGGATACTATTGAAAAAGACATCACGGAAATTTTGTATAATTTGCGAAGAATCCGAAGAAAAAAACATCTTTCTCAAAAAGACGTTGCTGAAAAAATGGGGACAACACAGCAAGTTGTTTCTAAAATCGAAAATGGTAACCCTTCTATTCGTACTTTTTACGCCTATTGCCGAGCAATTGGAGTAATTTGATACAAAAATGAAAGAGCTAAGTATGAGCGAAAGGAGATTTTATGAAATATCAAAAAAGATATAAACCCAAAACAAAATTCGAAAAATTTCTAAAAGTTTATTTCATCGTTCCGTTGTCTGTGTCTGAATGCTTTCTAAAAATTTTTTCCACAGAAAAACGGGTCGTATTAATTAATATATCATACTTTCTATAGAAGAAAATTTTTGATTCTTATTATTTTTATGGAAAGGAGGAAGCCATAGACAACAAAATAATAAAATTAATCAAGCGACAGTGGTGGCGGAGAATTCAGTCGGTATTCCTCACTGATAAGAAGCTTAAGCGAACGATACAGGTGAGAAAATGCAATATATGTGGAAAAGAAGAGCATAAAGTATCTGGAAATCGAATGATAAAAGAGTGGTAAAAATGGATGTAAAAACAAGAATAATGATAGATAAAATTACAGAATATGTCAGAAAAGAATATAAGATAATCGGACCGATATCTGATATTGAGAGTATCGTTGTCAGTATGGGAGGGATAATTGTTGAAAAAACAGCAATAGATGATCTTTCCGATATTTGGATTAGAAAATCCGGTAAAGAGTCATTTGAAATCTTTCTTCCGCCAGTGCAAATATCTTGGACTATAGAAAGAAGAAATTTCATGATAGCACATGAATTAGGACATTTGTTTTTGCATATGGGCTTCAGGATAAACGATGATAAATGGAATAATCAAATGAAAGGGTTTTATAGAAATAATGATGCAGAGACGAACTATCAAGCGAATGAATTTGCAAAAGCCTTTTTGATGCCAGAAGAAGAGTATGGAGAAATATTGAACCGATATACAAAAGGCAATCGGGTAAATATAAAAGAAGTTGCCAATCATTTTCATGTAGCTATAAATATTGCAGCAAGTAGAGGACAACTACTAGGATATTTTGAGTAGGAGAAAGGAGAACTTCATATGGGACTAACAGAAATACAAAAAGAGATGATACGGGGAATCGCCACAAACAATATGCTTAAAGCTAGACAGGGAGCTTTAGGTGCCCTTAATGAAGACACTACGCAGAAAAACAAAAACTTTGTAGCCCGTTATAAATCAATTTTAACATCGGAACATGGCTTCCTTTATGAGCTTCCGGCAGAATTAAAAGGGCTTTTGCAATGCGAAGATGTTTCGATGTCATTTAAAGAATCAAGATATTATGTATCAGAACAGCAAATGGAGTTAGCAAGTAAAATCTTCCGAATGGCAGAAGTAAGTCAAAAATTAATGGAGCTGCAAATACCATATAAAAATGCGACTTTGTTATACGGTCCTCCAGGAACCGGAAAGACTATGTTTGCAAGATATATTGCTTTCAAAAAAGCCCTCCCGTTTTGCTACCTAAATTTTTCCAGAATCATAGACAGTTATATGGGGTCTACAGCGAAAAATATCGCAAAAGCGTTTGCTTATGCGTCTTCTAATCCATGCATTTTTATGTTAGATGAAGTGGATACAATTAGCTGTGATAGAAAATCTACATCAGGTAAAGGTTCAGATGGGGAAATGAGTAGGATTACAGTTACTTTGATGCAGGAATTTGATAAGATACCGAATGACGTGATTGTTCTGGCCGCTACAAACCGATATGATCTGCTCGACTCGGCATTTGTAAGTCGATTTTCGACTAAACAGGAGATGAAACCATTTACAACAGAAGAAAATCAGAAAATGATACAGATGTTTCTTAGTGATATTGGATATGAATTTGATGAAACGGAAATAAACCGTATCGTAAAAGGAACTCATGATCAGAGAGAAATCATGAGTAAAACAATACAACTTTTGGCAGAAAAAATTTGATGGATAGCTCCATTAATGTTGGCCTTCATAGAAATACCGCTAGGATTTAACAAAAAATCTTTTTATAAAATCTGCCCGACTTTCCAAAGAGGTCAGACTTTATAAAAAAACAAGAATTCCCCTGCCTCTTTAGGTTGTGGGATGAATTGTAAAATTCGTGTAACGTCAGTGGTTGGCGGAGAAACGGTATCCTCCCACTGACAGGAAGTGAAGCCCTGCCGAAAAAAACTGCATTCAGCCTCTGCATAAAGATTTATGGAAAATAAAAGAAATATGACAGAAGAAATAGAGCATCTTCCAGTTAATGAACGAGTAAATTAACACATTGGTAAAATAATATTACAAAAGAAAGGAAAATTTATTATGAGAAAATATAATATTATATTTCATGGGAGCATTATATTATTTGCTGCTGTAAGTTTAATCATTAGTTTCATGACGTTATCAAAGATCAATACGATATCTAACAAAATCAATGAAAATTCAACAGTTTATTATGGAACTACAAATACATCAAAAAATCTTACAACAAATGTCAATTCAACAGCGGAAAAGCCTATAGAAATTGTTGTAGAGACAAATAATGATCCGGTATTAATTACACGTGCCGGCAAATACCATTTTGTTTTGAAAGATAGAATTAATGATACTTATGTCATTGCTAAGTGTATAGACATAAGTAATTCAAAAGAAAATTCTCTTGAAAAACAGAAATATAGCGTAATTGATTATTGTACTTCACAGGAAGAAGCCACAGTATTTTCTGGAAATTCTGAAATGATTGAATACACTATTGAAGGGTTTAATGAAGGAAGATATCAGTTGATTGGAGTGGACGCAAGATAATTTTTTTAACAGCTAAATTTTTCTTATAAAAATGTTTCTCTTCTAAAAAATGATATATGTTAAATATCTGTTTTAGGAAGGAGGGTAGTTTTATAAGAAAAACAAGGATTCTCCTAACCTCTAAATGAAATGTAGGTAGCGAGATGAATTGTATAGTTAACCTAGCGTCAGTAGTGGGCGGAGAGAAAACGGTATCCCCTACTGACAAGAAGTAAGCACCGCCGGATTTTGCTCGGCAATCAGCCTTCGCGAGGATACCGGCTGGGGATTAAAACAATTATTTATGGCAATTTGCTATGGAGGAAAAGAAAACAGCAGAACAAGTTATGGGTAATATTTTTTTATTATCCAAATTGCGGGGGAAGAATAAGTCAATTACCCACCGCTTAGATTTCTAAAGAAATCTTGAAGCGGGAGCTTGCAAAAACTTAGTTGACTAGCCTAAGTGTTTCGGGCACTACGTTACGGGAGAATGCGTAGCCTCCGGACTATGCAGACAGGTACCTGCAGGTGTTATACCTTGCCTGCAGCTCTACGGTATGTGATTAAACAGTCCTAGTGGGAAGGGACAGTGTTGCATACGGCAAACCTCCCATTAACATTGGCGAAGGTATCATTACGGCAGGTGTGTCCGGCTTACCGCAGTAACACACCAAAAGAAAGGAACTTGTATCATGGTATATGTAGTAGCGAACGATGGACAGCCATTGATGCCGACAGAGCGGCATGGGAAAGTCTGCCGGATGTTAAAATCCGGGATGGCGAAAGTCGTAAAGAAATGCCCGTTTACCATACAGCTGCAATACGAATCTGAAAGAAATGTACAGCCGGTATCATTAGGTGTTGATGCCGGGAGTAAACATATTGGAATATCTGCAACTACGAAAACAAAAGTATTGTATGAATCTGATGTAGAATTACGCGATGATATTGTAAAGCTGCTGGCAACAAGAAGACAGCTGCGCCTGAGCAGACGGAGCAGGAAAACAAGATACCGCCCGGTAAGATTCGATAACCGAAAACGGAAGGAGGGATGGTTAGTACCATCTATCCGGCAGAAGATAGGATCGCATCTTACGGTTGTGGCAAATGTCTGCAAGATTCTTCCAATCAATCAGATTATTGTGGAAACGGCTTCCTTTGATATCCAGAAGATTAAGGACCCAGAGATTCAAGGGATTGAATATCAGCAGGGAGAGCAGATGGACTTTTGGAATATTCGGGAGTATGTATTATTCCGGGACGGACACACCTGTCAGTGTTGTAAGGGAAGATCCAAAGACAAGATATTAAACGTCCACCATATCGAAAGCCGTAAGACAGGAGGCAATGCCCCGAATAATCTGATCACATTGTGCGAGACCTGCCATAAAGGGTATCATAATGGCACCGTTATACTGCCAAAGAATATCAAGCATGGCATGCAATTTAAAGATGCTGCATTTATGGGTATCATGCGCTGGACATTCTACAACACACTGAAAGAACAATATGAGCCGGATATCCCGG
>ERZ773248.471-NODE-471-length-51286-cov-4.826101_pt1 | contig 51286 bp, 49 predicted proteins | sample MGYA00580518_ERZ773248 | MGnify/ENA primary metagenome ERZ773248 (study PRJEB29015, sample SAMEA2737762) | human gut metagenome | biome: human gut; feature: human-associated habitat; material: faeces | place: China | collected 2012 ...
AGCGATTTACCAAGAGTAAAAAACTCTCGAAATTTCAGGTTCGCACTACAACCTTCGTTCTTTTGAACAAAAGTTTAAGCACATCGTTGTTTAATTTACAAGGTACAATCTGCTGTTTTCAAAGAGTTTTCACAACTTTTCGTTGTTCTTAACTGCTCATCAACAGCTTATTTATTATATCAAAACCAGAAGCGTTTGTCAAGAACTTTTTTCGATTTATTTTTCAATCAATCTTCGTTCATCGACTCGATTCTATTTTGACCGCTGTCGAAATAGCCTATTCAGGATACCAAACTTTTCACCATTTGTCAAGAACTTTTTTTCAAATTCTTTTTTGGTATGCTGAACCGCTGTTTGAAAACAGCTTATTCAGGATACCATTATTCCCCCTGTTTTGTCAACAGTTATTTTTCATTTTTCTGCATTTTATGCAAACCCTTGAGATACTGCCGTAAATCTGCTATACTGAATATATTATACAAAGATTTGTAAAGAAAAAAGGAGGTGTCGGCTTGCCTATCAAGATAGCCGACAGTCTGCCGGCACGCGCCGTATTGGAAAGCGAAAACATTTTCGTTATGACCGAACACCGTGCCGCGACACAGGACATTCGTCCTCTTCGCATCGGTTTACTCAACCTGATGCCATTGAAAATCATTACCGAGACCCAGATCCTGCGCTGTTTATCCAACACGCCGATCCAGATCGAGGTCGATCTGATCCAGACCGAAACATACCATTCCAAAAATACGCCGGAGGATCATCTTCTCACCTTTTACAAGACATTCGACGATATCTGCGACCAGAAGTATGACGGTTTTATCATCACCGGTGCGCCGGTGGAGACCATGCCGTTCGAGGAAGTCGAATACTGGAAGGAACTGACCGAGATTATGGACTGGACTAAAACGCACGTTCATTCCACGCTACACATTTGCTGGGGAGCGCAGGCCGGTCTGTATTATCACTACGGTATTCCGAAGCACATGCTGCCCGAGAAAATGTCCGGCATTTTCAAGCACCATGTTCTGCTGCCGAAGGAGCCGCTGCTGCGCGGCTTTGATGATATCTTCTGCGCACCGCACTCGCGCCACACTGAGGTGCGTGCCGCCGACATCCGCAAAGACGAGCGTCTGACCATTCTCGCAGAGTCGCACGAAGCCGGTGTGCACATCGTAGAGGCGATGAACGGCCGTCAGATCTTTGTACTCGGCCATGGCGAGTACGACGCCGACACGCTCAAAAAAGAGTATGAGCGTGATTTGGCCAAGGGCATGAACCCTGAGGTGCCGCGTCATTACTTCCGCAACGACGATCCCAACGGGGACGTGCTGGTGACCTGGAAGGCACATGCCAACCTGTTCTACACCAACTGGGTCAACTACTATGTGTACCAGACAACGCCGTATTATCTGGACAAAATGTAACACAAAAGCCGCTTATCCATTGGATAGCGGCTTTTTCGCATAAAAAGGGAGTATCCAAAGATACTCCCTTTCGTTTTACAGGTTCTGTTCTCTTTTCTCATCCGCTGCGCCGACCAGATGGCACAGCGTCATCAGGCTGTCCGACAGGTGCACGTTTTCGACCGGAACGCCCAGTCCCTCCAGATGAAGGTCCTCGCCGGTGAAATTCCACAGACCGCGGATACCGCGCTCTACCAGACCGCGTGCAATACGCGGAGCATCTCCTCGCGGAATGGTGAGCACTGCCACATCCGGCTTGTTGCACTCAATGAACTCCGCAAGCGTATCCGCGCTGCGCACCTCATGGCCGCCAAAGCACTGACCGATGAGCTGCGGATTGCCGTCGAACGCGCACAGCAGCTCAAAGCCGCTGGCGGAAAAGTTAAAGTTGTTGAGCAGTGCGCGGCCCAGGTTGCCGGCACCCAGCAGGATGGCGGTGCGCCCGGTACGCAGACCCATGATCGCACCCAGCTCCTCCTGCAGTTTGTCGATATTATAGCCGTAGCCCTGCTGACCAAAGCCGCCGAAGCAGTTAAAGTCCTGACGAATCTGCGAAGCGGTCAGTCCCATGCGCTCTGCCAGTGCTTTGGAGGAGATACGCTGCTCCCCTTCAGCCTTCAGCTCACAAATATTCCGATAATAGCGAGGCAATCGCTGAATTACCGCTTTGGAAACCTCTTGCTTGCGTTCCACAGACCCTCTCCCTCTCTCAAATTCTATTCTCGTGTAAATTACAGCTTAGCGATGGTATCCAGCACATAGTCGGTAAATTCCTGCGCGGTTGCACCGGTATCACGACCAGTAACAACAACCTTGCGCTCCTCTACCATGCAGATATCAAGTGCGCGGTCGAGTTTCTTTGCCAGTTCGATTTCACCGATGTGCTCAAGCAGCATAACGGCTGCACGCAGTACGGAGGACGGGTCCGCGTACTTTGCGCGGCCTTCCTGTACCATACGCGGCGCAGAGCCGTGAATTGCCTCGAACATCGCATAGCGCTTGCCGATATTGGCAGAGCCTGCCGTACCGACACCGCCCTGAATCTCAGCGGCCTCGTCGGTGATGATGTCGCCGTACAGGTTCGGCAGTACAACGACCTTAAAGTCGCGGCGGCGCTTGTCGTCGAGCAACTTTGCGGTCATGATGTCGATGTACCAGTCATCAAACTGTACTTCCGGATACTCCTTTGCTACCTTCTGGCAGGTATCGAGGAACTTGCCGTCGGTGGTTTTGATGATATTCGCCTTGGTGACGCAGGAAACGCGGTTCTTGCCGGTCTTGCGCGCATAGTCGAAGGCCAGACGAGCGATACGCTCGCAGCCCTGCGAGGTAGCTACGGTAAAGTCGATGAACAGATCGTCATCAATCTGTACGCCCTGAGAGCCGACAGCGTAGCCGCCCTCGGTGTTCTCGCGGTAGAACGTCCAGTCGATACCCAGCTCCGGCACCTTTACCGGGCGCACGTTGGCAAACAGGTCGAGAGCCTTGCGCATTGCAACGTTTGCGGACTCTACGTTCGGCCACGGATCGCCCTTGCGCGGGGTCGTGGTGGGGCCCTTCAGGATAACGTGGCACTTCTTCAGCTCTTCCATAACATCAGGCGGGATTGCGCAGCCGAGTTCAGCACGGCGCTCGATGGTCAGACCGTCGATCACGCGGAACTCCACCTTGCCGGCCTTTACCTTGTCTGCCAGCAGAACCTCCAGCGCATGCTGGGCCATGCCGGTGATCATCGGGCCGATGCCGTCGCCGCCGCACACGCCGATGATCAGCTTGTCCAGCTTGGAGTAATCAATAAAATCGTCCTGCGCCTTCATATCCATGATACGCTTGCGCTGGCTCTCTACAACTGCCTCAAATTTATCCAGAACAGACTGGTCGATAGACATAGTTTTGTCCTCCTACACCATTGATATTATTTTAACAAAAGAAAATATGGCTGTCAAGGGGAACCGCGCGGCTCCCCTGTCGAGCCTGACAGGCTTACTTGTTCTGCTGACGTGCATACAGCAGCGTGCCGCCTGCAAGCAGTGCGTGACGCTGGCGCTCGGAAACCTCACAGTCGGCCTTGAAGGTCTTGCCGCCGCAAACAACGGTGACCTGCTCGCCGTTCTTTACTTCCTCGAGCACGTTCGGCAGAGAGATTTCATCCAGCAGATTGATTGCATCGTAGTCCGCCGGATCGGCAAAGGTCAGCGGAATGATACCGGAGTTGACCAGATTTGCCTTGTGAATTCGTGCGAAGGACTTGCACAGTACAGCCTTTACGCCCAGATACAGCGGAACAAGCGCTGCATGCTCACGGGACGAGCCCTGACCGTAGTTCGCGCCGCCGACAATTACGCCGCCGCCCTGTTCCTTGCAGCGGGACGGGAACTCCGGATCGACGTTGATGAAGCAGTAGTTGGAGTAGTACGGCACGTTCGAGCGGTACGGCAGCAGCTTTGCACCGGCCGGCAGGATGTGGTCGGTGGTGATGTTGTCCTCAGTCTTGAGAACGACCTTGCCGGTGTAGGATGCCTCGAGTGCCTTGCCCAGCGGGAACGGCTTGATGTTCGGGCCGCGAACGACCTCAACCTCAGCCGGATTCTCGGCCGGCTTTACGATCATGTTGTCGTTGATGGTGAAATGCTCGGGCATTTCGATCTCCGGCATCTCACCGAGGGTGCGCGGATCGGTCAGCACACCGGTCAGTGCAGACGCTGCTGCAACCTCCGGAGATACAAGGAAGATCTGTGCATCCTGGGTGCCGGAACGGCCCTCAAAGTTGCGGTTGAAGGTACGCAGCGATACGCCGCCGGACTCCGGCGACTGACCCATGCCGATGCAGGGACCGCATGCGCACTCCAGGATACGAGCGCCTGCAGAGATGATATCTGCCAGAGCGCCGTTCTGCGCCAGCATGTTAAACACCTGCTTGGAGCCGGGGCTAATGGTCAGAGAAACCTCCGGGCTTACGGTCTTGCCCTTGAGGATGGAAGCGACCTTCATCATGTCGTAGTAGGAGGAGTTGGTACACGAACCGATGCAGCACTGGTTTACCTTGATCTCGCCGATCTCGGATACCTTTTTGACGTTATCCGGCATGTGCGGCATAGCTGCCAGCGGCTCGAGTGCGGACAGGTCTACGGTGTACTCCTCGTCATACTCTGCGTCCGGGTCGGAGGACAGCGGTACCCATACGTCGCCGCGGCCCTGTGCTTCGAGGAACTTCTTGGTTGCCTCGTCGGACGGGAAGATCGAGGTGGTAGCACCCAGCTCAGCGCCCATATTGGTGATGGTGGCGCGCTCCGGTACGGACAGGGTCTTTACGCCCTCGCCTGCGTACTCTACGATCTTGCCGACGCCGCCCTTGACGGTCATCTGGCGCAGTACGTCCAGAATAACGTCCTTCGCAGATACCCACGGAGACAGCTTGCCGGTCAGATTGACGCGGACCATCTTCGGCATCGGAATGTAGTATGCCCCGCCGCCCATAGCGACTGCAACGTCCAGACCGCCGGCACCGAACGCCAGCATGCCGATGCCGCCGCCGGTCGGCGTATGGCTGTCCGAACCGATCAGGGTCTTGCCCGGTGCGCCGAAGCGCTCCAGATGTACCTGATGGCAGATGCCGTTGCCTGCCTTCGAATAGTAGATGCCGTGCTTCTTAGCGACAGAACCGATATATTTGTGGTCGTCCGCATTCTCGAAGCCGGACTGCAGGGTATTGTGGTCAATGTAAGCGACCGAACGCTCGGTCTTGACCTGATCGACGCCCATCGCCTCAAACTGGAGATAAGCCATCGTGCCGGTGGCATCCTGCGTCAGCGTCTGATCGATCTTAAGGCCGATCTCCTGACCCAGTGCCATTTCGCCGTCTACCAAGTGCGCTTTCAAAATCTTCTGCGCGATTGTCATACCCATGTGTGTTTCCTTCGCTCCTTTATGTCCCGACGCGAAAGTCTTTCGCTTTCGCGCCCCATTCTCGTCAGAATGGGTGGTTGCGGCTTCCACAGCCTTCTCCACGGTGCAGCTCGCACCGTGCCCAAAAAACAAAAATAGAAGTGGTGTTCGCATACACGAAACCACTTCTATTTTACAACATTCTATCGGTTTTGCAAAGCACTTTTCACCGCAGTGATTTGAAAAAGTTCAAGCCTTTTTCTGCGTTTTTTCAGCAGAATTACTGTTTTCGTCAGAAAGTCACTTGTATTTGTCGAAAAAGCGGTTTCGCAGCAGCTCAACTCACTTGTTCTCCTGCCATGTACCTTCCTCGGTCACTTCGATGACGCTGCTGGTCATATCCAGCTTGCGGTTTTCAAACGCTTCGCGGTTGTTCTCGTAGATGAGACGCAGACCCTCGAGCGTCAGGTTCGGGTCCACATCGTCGATAAGGTCGCAGTATTCCGCCATCATGCGGCCCATGCCGCCGGTAGCGACTACTCTTGCCTTGCCGCCCAGTTCCTTCTGGATATCCGTGATGATGCCGGTCAGCGCGCCGACATAGCCGCGCACCGCACCGGACTGCATGGACTGCACAGTGGTCTTGCCGATGGCATTCTCCGGCCGCTCAATGTCCACGCGCGGCAGCTTGGACGCCTTGAGGAACAGCGCCTCCATCGCCACCTTCAGGCCCGGGAAAATCGCGCCGCCCTGATACGCGCCGTTCTCGTCGATGGCGTCAAAGGTAGTCGCCGTGCCGATATCCACAATGATGAGCGGCTTGCCATACTTGCGAACCGCAGAAACCGCGTTGACCAGTCGGTCCGCGCCGACCTCGCGCGGGTTGGCATAGCAGTTTTCAATGCCGATATCCGCATCGCGGCCCGCGATGACCGGCTGCACATACAGATACTTGCGGATGGCATTGATCAGCGTATACATCACCGGCGGCACGACCGACGCGATCACGACCGCCGTCGTTTCCGCGCAGCTGATCTCGTGGAAGTGGTAATACTGCGCGATCAGCATGCCCAGCTCATCCGAGGTGCGCTCGGAATTGGTGGAAATGCGGAATGAGCCGCGCAGCTTGTCTCCGTCATATAAACCGAACACCATGTTGGTGTTGCCTACGTCGATTGCTAAAAGCATAATGTTCTCCTAATTTTCTATTTCTCTTACAGGCTCTCTTTTCGCAGCAGACTGCCGTCCTCATCGACCAGCTCGAGCAGCGCAGCCCGTCCGTTCTCGATGGTCAGCCGTGCATAGCTGGCCGGACCGCCGCGCGGCAGACTGATGCTGCCCGGATTGCATACCCACACGCCGTTCTCCCGCTCGAGCATCATGCGGTGCGTATGCCCGAAAAAGGCAAGCGCGCAGTGCTCCTCGTAAGCCCGCTGGGACACAATGCCGCTCGACAGCATGCTGACACGCTCACGGTGGCCGTGCGTGATATAAATCCGCACGCCGCCCGGTGTCACAACCGCATTCAGCGGCACTTCGGGATCAAAATCGTTGTTGCCCCGCACACGGCAGATCGGCATAGCCGGGAACACACGCTCGATCTCCCGGGCATCCTCGGCGTGATCGCCTAAGTGAATGACCGCATCCGGTTCTTCCCTGTCTACCGCAAAGGCCATTGCCATGTTATAGCCGTGGGAATCTGCAAATATCAGCACTTTCATGTTGTTCCCTCTCTCTGCGCCGCACATATAGCTGTATTTTACACCGAGTATCCCGCGATGTAAAGTAATTTTCTTGCGATCAGCCACAATTTATTTCCCGGTGCACACACTTCTCCTCCCGGCGGCATATACTGTCATGAAACAACTTCTTATGAGAGAGGACGGGACGCGAATGGATCAGAACGAACTGCTCCGCAGACTTGCGGCACAGGCCGGCGGTGACGCGGCGCTCGAACGGCTTTCCGGTGCGCTCGGCACCGCAGACGGCAGGCGTGCGGTCGAGCAGCTGTCTGCACAGCATGCCGATGAGCTGGAACAGGCCGCAAAAGCCGCTCAAAGAGGTGACATGCGCAGCGCAGCACAGGCAGCGCAAAAACTCATGCAGACACCCGAGGGTGCGCGGCTTGCCGCTCAGCTGCGGCACATTTTCGGCAAATAAGGAGGCTTTTGCATGGAAAACGATATGCTTTCCTCGCTGCTGAGCGACCCGGAAGCACTGCAGAACGCGATGAAAACCGTGTCCGACCTGCTCGGCGGTCAGCCGTCCGCACAGACAGAGCCGCAGAACACCTATGACCCTGCTTCCGAGATGATGCAGAAGGCGCTTCCGGTCATCGGCGCGATCGCGCAGAGCGGGCAGAATGCCGTAAAACCGGAAAAACGTGCACTGCTCGGTGCGCTCAAGCCGTTCGTTGCCGAGGAGGTCTCCGGCCAGTTCGACCGTGCCCTCCGTCTGGTCAGCATGGCTCGGATGGCGCGCGCGGCACTCGGACAGGTGAACCTCTCTGCAGACGATACCGCGCCGCGAGCCTTATAGGAGGTGCTGACCCATGTATAACCGCTATCTTGCCGCCGCAGAGCAGACCGCACCGGAAACAAGCGAGCCGCCGCAGAGCAGCACCTTTTCCGGTCTCGGACGCACGCTGAATGCGCGTCTGCAGGGTGTCCGGCTGGATATGGATACTATGATCGCCCTGCTCATCGTGTGGTTCCTGCTGATGGACGATGACGGCGTGGTGGACTGGGAACAGTTTCTGCTCACCGCCGCCCTGCTGCTGTTTGGGCTGTGAGTACATGAAAAAACTGCTGCACCGAAGTTTATGCAGCAGTTTTTATTTATCATGTTGAATAATGGAAAATGAAGAATTGAGGATGGAGAATGAAGGTATCGTACATAGCACGATTATTTAATCCGCACCTTCGGTGCACGCATTCATTTTCCATTCTCCATTTCCAATTACAAAATAGGTCCCGACCCATCATCCTTCTCCTTGGTGATGGACTTGATCACAACGGTATAGCTGTCGCCCTCCTCGGTGGTGACAGCCACCTGGTCACCGACCTTTTTGCCGAGCACCGCCTTACCGAGCGGTGCCTTGCAGCTGATTCTGCCGTTCAGCGGATCACACCGCACGGTCGTTACCACCTGAATGGTATCCGTGTCATCATCGTCCTCAAACAGCAGTTCCACCTTATCGAACAGACCGACCTCATCCGCGCCTGCCTTATCCTCAATCACATGTGCGGATTTAATCATGCGCTCCAGATAGCGGATGCGGCTGCGGTTGCGGTTCTGCGCCTGCTTGGCGGCTTTGTATTCAAAATTTTCACTCAGGTCGCCGAACGCGCGTGTGCGCTTGACCTCCTCGATCAGCTCGGGCATCAGCTCCAGCTTGCGGTGGTCCAGCTCCTTCTGCATCATTTCAATGTCCTGTGCGGTCAGATCGTCATGCATAGCTTTTCATTTCCTTTCATGCTTCCATGCTCATGCCTTAGATTATATGCTGTTTGACGGAATTTTGCAACGCCTGTCCTCCCGTCAAATTTCCGCATGGTTAAATTCACATGATAACCGCGCAGAATGTTCAACAATTTTCACAATTTTCTGTTTTTCTGCCATTTTTATTTGCTGTAACGTTTTCCATATGATATACTGTTGCTATACGCCTGTACACCACAAAGCAGGGTGCTGACGTTTTCCGTTGGCCGCCCTGCTTTTTGCTGTGTACGGGAGAATCACGAAAAGGGGAATAAAAACATCATGGGAACTGCATTTTTGCGGCAGCTTCAGCAGGAATTCAAGGGCTACAACGGGCAAAAGCTGGCCAAGGACCTGATGGCCGGTCTGACCGTTGCGGCAGTGGCGCTGCCTCTGGCACTGGCGTTCGGCGTATCGGCCGGTGCGACGGCGGCCTGCGGCCTGGTTACGGCGATTGTTGCCGGTCTTATCATTTCGGCGCTGACCGGCGGCTATTATCAGATTTCCGGTCCGACCGGTGCGATGGCAGCCATTCTCGGCTCGCTGATCGCGACCTACGGCATGCAGGGCATGTTCGTGGCAACCTTTCTCGCCGGTGCACTGCTCATCCTTGCGGCGGTGCTGCACCTCGGCAACCTGACCGCCTTCGTACCCGCGCCGGTTATCACCGGTTTTACCTCGGGTATTGCGGTCATCATCGCGATGGGTCAGATCGACAACTTCTTCGGCACGCACTCGGAAGGGGCCAGTGCGATTGCGAAGATCATCTCGTATAAGGATCTCGGCTTTCATCCGGATATTGCTACCACGCTGATCGCGCTTTTTGTCGTTCTGCTGATGGTGTTCTTCCCGAAAAAGTGGAACGCGGTCGTACCGGCCTCGCTCATCGGCATTATCATCGCAACTGCGGCAACGATGATTCTGAAGCTCGATATCGCAACCGTCGGCGAGATTCCGAAAACGCTCATGCTGCCGGATCGTCTGTCTCCGGCACAGATTAACTGGAACACAGTTCCTGCTCTGCTGGCACCGGCGTTCTCCATCGCGGTGCTGAACATGCTCGAAAGCCTGCTGTGCGGTGCGTCTGCCGGCCGCGCGACCGGCGTCAAGCTCAACAACGATCAGGAGCTGTTCGCACAGGGCGTCGGCAACATGGTGCTGCCGATGTTCGGCGGCATTCCGGCGACTGCTGCTCTGGCGCGTACCTCGGTAGCAGTTCGCTCGGGTGCGCAGACCCGTCTGACCGGTATCCTCCATGCGGTCGGTCTGCTGATCATGATGTTTCTGCTCGCGCCGGTCATTCAGAATGTGCCGCTGGCCGGTCTGGCAGGCGTGCTGATGGTCACTGCATGGCGCATGAACGAGTGGCACGCCATCAAGTACATGTTCAGCCACCGTTTCAAGGGTGCCATGGCGAAGTTTATCGTCACCATGATCTGCACCATCGTATTCGACCTGACGGTTGCGATCGTAGTCGGTGTCGGTCTCGGTCTGATCCTGATGGTTGCCCGTCTGTCCAAGCTGCAGATCAACTACGAGCGTGTTGACATGTCCCGCATCAAGAACAACGACGAGGCGCTGAACGAGCGTTACCGCAACGCAATGGTCGCTTACATCACCGGTCCGCTGATCTTCGCCAACATCGACACCATCGAGCATCTGACCGAGCGTGTCGGCACCTGTGATACGCTGCTGCTGTCCATGCGCGGCGTGCCGTATATTGATATTTCGGCGGCACAGGCGCTGATGGATATTCTTCGTTCGCTGCACGAAAACGGCGTGGATATCGTGCTGTGCGGCCTGCCGAGCAGTGCCATGAATATGATGCACCGCTCCGGTATTTATGATATGGTCGGTGAACAGGGCTTCTACTGGAGCGTAGAACGTGCTCTGCTGGACCTTCGTCCGTATACCGGCAAAAAGTAACAATGCACAAGGCGTATGCTTGAGACATACGCCTTTTCTCTCGTGAATATTATATAAATTCTTTTCATAGTTTTAATGCAATATAACGAAATTGCGTATTGCGTTTTTTCTGAAATGCGCTATACTAATATCGTAATCAGAAAGAACAGAAAAAATGTTAGCAGCACCGTCAGAAGACGGATTAAAGGAGGCTCATTATCATGACTAAGAAGAATTACATCCGCACGCTCGGTACGATCGCTGAATCCATGTTTATGCAGAACCCCAGCTACTCCTGGAGAGGCAGCACGGCTTGCCGCGATTTCTCCCAGACCCGCAAGTAAGATAAACAATAGAAAGACCGCTGTACGATGTACAGCGGTCTTTTTTCCGGTTTGGGCGGTGAAAACACCACGTATTCCCCATCCGAACACTTGACAAAAGCCCGTCAGACCTTTACAATAATACTGTTGTCTGCAGGGTTAGTTCATCGGTAGAACGGTCGCTTCCCAAGCCACAGAGGCGGGTTCGATTCCCGTACCCTGCTCCAAAAAAACACAGCTATCCAAATGGATGGCTGTGTTTTTTTCATATAACGGGGCCGAATCAAACGCACGGTTTCGCCCGAAGAGCAAGAGAAGCTCCTCGGAGAGACCCGTGTCACGCCGCTCGTTGATGCGAAAGCTGTCCTCGGCTCTATGTACTTAGCCTTTGCGGATATCCTTAATGAGCTTTTCCTTCTCCTTGGCTTCCTTCTTTTCTTCCTTGAGGCGCTTTTTCTCCGACTCATACTCCTTACTCGGACACTTGCCGCAGTAATGAACCTCATATCGCTCGATACATTCCTTGATCACCTTGACCGCTACCGAGCGCGTCAGCGCGTCCGACGTTGCGGTGTACTTGTGCTCCAGACTCTTGTAAATCTCGAAGAAATGCGCGATCTCGTTGCCGTGATGCGGCGGCAGCTGGTCGATATCATGATAATAGTTCCAGTTCGGGTCCTCGAACGGAATGGCGATGATCTTATCGTCGATCTCGTCATCATCAATCATTCGGATCACGCCGATCGGATAGCAGTCCACCTCGACCATCGGGTCAAGCGTTTCACTGCACAGCACGAGCACATCCAGCGGATCGCCGTCGCCCGCATAAGTGCGCGGAATAAAGCCGTAATTGGCCGGATAATGCGTTGAAGTATACAGAATACGATCCAGCCGCAGCAGACCGGTCTGCTTGTCCAGCTCATACTTTTTCTTGCTGCCTGCCGGAATTTCAATGACTGCCGTAAAGCTCTCCGGCGTTACGCGACTCGGATCAATGTCATGCCAGATGTTGATCATATCTGATTTTCTCCCTCTTTCTTCTTATTTTATATCCAGTATAACAGAGCTTTTCATTTCCCGCAAGACCTGCGGACGAAAGAAACTTTTTATACATTTTACATGAAACACATTGTTCCTTTACAAAAGCGCAGTATAATAGTAACTATAAAATGACGGCGTATGCCAGCACGAAGGGGGATATGATATGACACAGAAGATTTGGGAGCAAGGCTACACCCAGAACCGTGAGCTTTCGTGGCTGCAGTTCAACGCCCGCGTGCTCGCCGAGGCGGAGGATGAGAACGTGCCTCTGCTCGAGCGTTTCAAATTTCTCGCAATCTTTACCAGTAATCTGGATGAGTTCTTCATGATCCGCGTCGGCAGCCTGTGCGACATGGCCGCCGTGGACAAGGAGCATACCGACAGCAAATCCGGTCTGACCGCCAAAGAGCAGCTGCATCTGATCTACAAGGCGGTTGAGCCGCTCTATGCACGTCGTGACGCGGCGTTCTCCGATGTGGACAGCAAACTGAGTGCGATCGGTCTGCGCCGACTGACAATGGATTCGCTTGCACCGGACGAACAGAAATACATCAAGCGGTATTTCAAGGATATCATTGCGCCGGTTCTCTCGCCGCAGATTGTGGACTCGCACCATCCGTTCCCGCATCTTGAGGGCAAGGTGCTGCATATTGCCGCGCTGCTCAGCCACAAAAAGACCGAACGGCTCGGTCTTCTGCCCGTGCCCGCATCGCTGCCGCCGGTTGTGTTCCTGCCGGAGACACCGTCGCGCTATATTCTCACCGAGGATATTCTGCTCGCCTACGCTGACCATGTGTTCGAGATGTACGATGTACTTGAAAAGACCGTGCTCTGCGTTACCCGCAATGCGGATATTCAGGTGGACGACGAGACCTTCGGCGTAGAAGGCGGAGATTTTCGCAAAAAGATGGAAAAGCTGCTGCGGCAGCGCCGCCGCATGGCTGTCGTGCGCGTGGAGATCAACCGTCCCATCAGCGACCATTTCAAAGAGCACTTCCGCAGCCGCTTTGAGGTCAGCGATGCACAGATTTTCCTGTCGCGCACAGCACCGCTCAAGCTCGGGTATGCGTTCTCGCTCGGCGAACACCTGCCGGAAAAAAAGCGCGCATTTCTCAGCGACGCGCCCTTCACGCCGCAGCAGCCGGCCATGCTGTCTGCCGGTCAGAGTCTGCTCAAGGCCGCCCTACAGCGGGATATTCTGCTGTCCTATCCGTATGAGAGCATGGAGCCGTTCCTGCAGATGATTCGTGAGGCGGCAAACGACCCAGCTGTACTGGCGATCCGCATCACGATTTACCGGCTGGCAAGCAAGGCAAAGCTGGTCGAATACCTGTGTGCTGCCGCCGAAAATGGCAAGGACGTTACCGCACTCATCGAGCTGCGCGCGCGCTTTGACGAGCAGAACAACATTGACTGGTCCGAACGCATGGAAGAAGCCGGCTGCAAGATCATTTACGGCTTTGAGGATTACAAGGTACACTCCAAAATCTGCCTGATCACCCGCAGAGAACGCGGAACCGTCCGCCATATTACGCAGGTCGGCACCGGCAACTACAACGAGAAAACCGCTAAGCAGTACACGGACGTGTCGCTCATCACGGCGGATGAACGCATCGGTCAGGACGCAGGCGCGTTCTTCAACAACATGGCGCTCGGCAACCTGTCCGGACGCTACAGCCGCCTGTTCGTCGCGCCGACCAGCCTGAAAAACAACATTCTGGCGCTGATGGACGAGCAGATTGCCAAAGGCAAGGACGGTTACATCCTGCTTAAGTTCAATTCGCTGACCGATATCGACGTAATCGCCAAGCTGCAGGAGGCATCCTGCGCAGGCGTCACAGTCGAGATGATCGTGCGCGGCATCTGCTGCCTGCTGCCCGGTGTGCCGGGCCACACTGAGAACATCACAGTGACGAGCATTGTCGGACGTTTTCTTGAGCATTCCCGCATTTATGTGTTCGGCCGCGGTGACGAGGAAAAAATGTATATCTCCTCCGCCGATCTGATGACGCGCAACACTGAACGCCGTGTTGAAATTGCCTGTCCGATTGACAATCCTGCTGTCCGCGCCCGCCTGCATGATATTCTTTATGCCATGCAGCACGATACTGTCAAGGCGCGTGTGCTGCAGCCGGACGGCACCTACTGCAAAAAGCCTGCCGTGCAAGACCCCATCTGCGCACAGGATCTGCTTATGCAGCAGGCCATTGAGAACGCCCGCAAGCAGGCCGCACAGCCTGCGCCGCATCCGGGTTTCCTCGAGAAAATCCGAAAATGGTTCTCCGGTTCCTAAACAAATGGACTGTCGAAAGTTTCGTTTTCCCGACAGACTGAAAAAGAGAGGCTTCAAAGCCTCTCTTTCAGCTTGTCGAAAAAGTCAGATTTCTATTTTGTGCTTCGTGCGACAGCACGCATAAAATAGAATTTGCGAAGCAAATTCATAAATTCCGGGAGCATGTATCTCGGAATTTATACAAGGGAAGAAAAAATGTGCCTGCAAGGCGCGTTTTTTCTTCGGAATTCGATCGAAAGCGTGGTTTCGATCGAGAGGCTGCTCGAAAAACGATAGTTTTTCGACAGCCTCAAAGAGAGGCTACAAAGCCTCTCTTTTTCTATTTATTCTGCAGCTTTCTTTGCCGTCTTTTTTTCCGGCTTGCCAATCTTCTGATTGATGTACGCCGGAACTTCCTTGAGCGGAATACCGAGTGCAACCGAAAGCTCGCTGTTGAGCAGTTCCTCGGCACGCTTGCGGTAGCGCTGATCGACCTGACTGACACGGCGTCCGTGCCGGCGCGACTTGGCGTAAACCGTCTTGATCAGCTGCACAAGCTCCTCGCAGTCGTGGCTCTGCAGCGCCGCCTGATAATGCTCATTCGCCATACGGACACTATGGCAGACAAAGTGGTCCTCTTCGATGTCAGGAATAGAGTTGATAAGTTCCTCTGCTTTTTCGCGGGAGATCACCGGACGGGTAAACACCGGCGAATCCGTCGGAATATAGATAGTCTCCGTACCCGTTACCGGTACCAGCGTATAGTACAGCTTATCCTCCTCGGTCTCGAACGGCGGCTTGCCGATTGACTCTACCCGGCACACACTGTTGGTTCCGTACACAATGAACTCTCCTGCCTGATACATCAAGATGCCTCCTCACACATCGCGTTTCATTCTGTTTCCGTTATCCACTTTTTCTGATATAATTATAGCACATTTTCTTGCAAATTGTAAGTTTTATTTGCTCTTTTCCTCATTTTTCGGCAATTTGACGTATATTTTCGCTGTAAAACCGCACGTCCGTGCGCAAAATTTCTCCTGCAGATGAAAAAAGCACCGTACATAAAGTACGGTGCTTTGGGTTTCAGCTTTTAGCCTTCGATTGCCGTGTAATCATCCGGAACGGTGATGCCCAGCTTCTCGCAGTTAGCCTTGTTGTACATCTTCGTGAAGTTCGGTGCGGCCTGTACTTCCATGTCACCCGGGTTTGCGCCGTTGGCGAGGATCTCGTAAGCCATCTCACCGGTAGCCTGACCCAGCTCGTAGTAATCAATAGACAGGGTAGCTACGCCGCAGCCGTTGCAGATGCCCTGCTCGCCTGCGATAACCGGAACATTTGCCGGGATAACAACGTTTGCAATTGCCTCGGTGCAGGAAGCAGCGGTGTTATCGGTCGGGATATACATAACATCGCTTGCCGCAGCAGCCTTCTGCGTTACGGAAGCAACGTCGTTGGAGTCGGTGAACGCATACTCGGTGCAGGTGTAACCCATCTTCTCAAGCAGCGGCTTGATGGTATCGATCTGGTACTTGGAGTTCGGCTCAGCAGAGCAGTACAGCAGACCTACGTTCTTGGCATCCGGGAACAGCTCCTTGAGCATGTCGGCCTGACCGTCGAGCGGTGCAAGATCGGTAGTACCGGAGATGTTGGTGCCGGTCTTGCCGGTCCAGTCGGATACGCCGAGTGCGGTGCCGTAGTCGGTTACCGAAGTGCCGAGGATCGGAATATCAGAGGTGCCGGCCTGTGCAGCCTGCAGAGCCGCGGTAGCGTTCGCCATAATGAGGTCCACACCCGCGGAAACAAAGCCGTTTACGATGGTGGTGCAGTTTGCGGACTCGCCGGAGGCGTTCTGCGAGTCAAACTTGACCTCGCCGCCGTCAGCCTCAACCAGCTCCTTCAGCTTATCCTGAAAACCCTGCGTAGCCGCATCCAGTGCCTCGTGCTGAACCAGCTGAACGATGCCTACCTTGTAGCTGCCAGCCGAACCGGAATCGCTGCCGGAGGCTGCATTGCTGTCATCGCTGACGGAGCTGCTGCCGCCGCAGGCAGTCATCGTGAGTGCCATGGCGCCAGCCATCAGCGCTGCGAGTAATCTCTTCTTCATGGGAAACCCTTCTTTGTTCAAATTTTACTTTTCACAGAACTTTTGCACTTCTGTTACTTCATCATTTTAGCAGTTAAAAGAGTTCAAGTCAAGTATACCGTTTAAATTTCTTACGATAAGAATTATCTATCCGTCATTTTTTACAATATCAACTTTGTAATTTGTTAACAATCTGTAATGAATGTCAAATTCCAGTTGACCGCCGCTCCTGTCTATCGTACAATAGAGGTAACAAAAGCAGCACCGGTGAATCAGCTTCACGGTGCTGCTCTGCTACGATTTATATTACAATTTTTAAGGAGCGATACTATGAATATTTCGTTCTTCCTGAAACCCAAGGTAGAGGTTTCCTACTTAACCGAAAGCTGCCCGGTGCAGAAGGCCATTGACGACATGCTCCACAGCGGCTTCACAGCGATTCCTGTGGTAGATGCCAAGGGTAAATACGCCGGAACGATCACCGAAGGTGATTTTCTGCGGCTGGTGCTGCATTATCCGAAGGAAACCCTCGAACAGCTGACCGTCGGTCAGGTTGAGCTGCGGGTACACCACCGCTCGGTAAGCATTGATGCACGCATGGAGGATATGGTCGATCTGGTCACAGCGCAGAATTTTGTACCTGTAGTGGACGGACGCGGTATCTTCTGCGGTATTGTCACCCGTCGGGATGTGATCACCTACCTCTGCAAGCAAGTGCAGAGCTGATTCAACGAAGCAGTTCGCGGTATGTATCCTCGCTGTCCGGCTGTCCGACAACGGCCAGAGAAGCCTTCGAGCGGTCGAACACACGGCGGGCAAGGTTCAGGATATCATCTGCGGTCACGCGGTCGTAGGAATCGAGCACTTCCTCGATCTTGGATACCTCGCCGCGCAGCAGTTCACTGCGGCCGATGGTCATCATGCGGTTTCCTGTATTCTCCAGCCCCATCAGCAGCGTGGTCTTGGCCTGCTCACGGCAGCGCGACAGTTCATCCGGCGCCGGACCGTTCTGACAGAATTCATCGAGTTCACGCAGAATAAGATCAAGCGCCTTGCGCTCGGTTTCCTGTCCCAGACCGGTGTAGATGGACAGCAGACCGGTATCCAGATGCGGTGTGGTAAACGTGTACACCGAGTAGCACAGACCGTTCTGCTCGCGCACGCTCTGGAACAGGCGGGACGACATGCCGCCGCCGAGAATGGAACTGAGCAGGTTCATTGCAAAGCGATCCTCGCTGACAAGCGATACGCCCGGGAAGGACAGGCACAGGTGGTTCTGCTCGATCTCCTTATCCCTCAGAAACAGGCTCGGCTGGTAGGCTGCCGGTGTGATAACGTTTTTGCCCTCGCCCTGCATCTCGGAGAACAGCTCCTCGATAAAATCGAGATCCTCATCGGTAAAATGGCCGGAAACCGCAACAACTGTATCCTGCGGACGGTAATATTCGCGCATATACTTGTGCAGTGTTTCCGAGGTCATCGGCTCGAGCGTTTCCGCCGTGCCGAGAATCGGGCGGCCAAGTGCCGAGCCGCTGTAGCAGCTCTCGAACAGCTTGTCGATGGCAACATCCTCCGGAGAGTCCTCGTACATGTCGATCTCCTCGAGAACGACACCGCGCTCCAGCTCCAGATCCTCCTGTGCAAAGCGGGAATGCAGGAACATATCCGCCAGCAGAGCCACCGCGTTTTTCAGCCGGCTGTCCAGAACCTTCATATAGTAGCATGTGCATTCCTTATCTGTGAATGCATTCGCCTGCCCGCCCAATGCATCGATTGCGATTGCAATATGGCGGGCAGAGCGTTTTTCCGTGCCCTTAAAGATCATGTGCTCGATGAAATGCGATACGCCGCCGAGCTCTGCGGGTTCGTATCGGCTGCCGTTGCCGACCCAGATACCGACCGACACCGTGCGCATGTTGTCGATCCGTTCGGTAATCAGGCGCACACCGTTCGGGAGAATTCGTTTTACATACATCGGTTTTTACCTGCTTTCTGTTTGTACTCTTTCTCTCTATTTCTTATAGCACTTTTTTCCGTATAAGAACAGGGGACATGATCGTCGTCATGTCCCCTGCTTCGTTCTCTAACGATCACAAGTTTAATAATACACCTTATTCCCGTTTTCGTCCAGACTGTATCGGTCACCATCGCAATCATAATAGTCACCGGTGTCGGAATCGTACCAGCCGCCTTCCTCCACAAGGGATTCCGGGTCCACCGCAGTGGTATTCGACTTGGTATCCGTGCTCTTGGACGAATCGGTCGTATCCGTATCGGACTTGCTGTCCGTGCCTGTATCATCGTCGGTCGTGCCGCTGCTGATATCCGCGTCATCATAGATGTATGCATGAATATGGTCGGCTGCAACGTCCAGATCGTAGGTGATATACTCGCCGGAATTACCGGAATAACTCCACTCGCCATCCACCGGAATACGGGTGTGCTCAAGTGTCGGAATGCCGTTCTTGACCGCACCGACGATCAGCGACGCCATATCAGTCGGCGAAAGCGAGGTCGTAACATACGGAACCAGCTTGCGCATGCTGCCGATCAGCTCGGTGGCGCTTGCACTCTGCAGCTTGGTGAAGATGGCGTTCAGCACAACGCTCTGACGCTCCACGCGCGCCCAGTCATCGCCGGTATCGCCCTTGCGGATACGGCCATAGCACAGCGCCTGCACGCCGTCCAGCGTCTGCAGGCCGGTCTTCTCCACGCCGGAGAACTCCTTGCCCCGCTCTGCGCCGTAGTCCTTGATGACACGGTTGAGCTCCTTCAGCTCGTTATCGTTCTGCACGTCAATGTCCACGCCGCCGATCGCGTCTACGATCTGCACCAGCTGCTCGAAGTCTACGGCAACGTAATCCTTGATATCCGTGCCGAAATTCTCGTTGATGGTGCGGATAGCCAGACTGGGACCGCCGCGGAAATACGCCGCATTCAGCTTGTCCTCACCGTAGCCGTCGATATCTACCAGAGAATCGCGCATCAGGCTGATGAGCTTGATCTTGCCGCGCGTGTTGTCCACGGTGACGATCATCATGCAGTCCGAATGGCTCTGCTTGTCGCCCTCGCGGGTATCCAGACCGAACAATGCAATATTCGTAATATTTTCGTCCGCTGTGACGCTCGCCGCCAGATCTTCATCGGACAGCGAGGAGTCATAGGTATAGCCGAACATCGTGCGGTAGCCGTACAGTCCGATGCAGAACAGGATTGCCAGCGCCACAACAGCGGCCATCGTGCGGAACAATGCACGCTGCAAGCGTTTGAAAGACATAGTGTTAGTCCTCGAAAGACTTCTCGGTCAGTTCGTGTACACGCAGGGTATTGGTGTAGTAAACCTCGCCTACCGGCATACCTGCGGTGATGGTGATAACGTCGCCAACGCGCAGATCGAGCGCAGTTACCGCTGCCTTCTCGGACAGATGGTACAGCTCAGTGCCGGACTGCGGGCGCTTTTCAACCAGAATCGGCTTTACGCCCCAGGACATGGTCAGGCGGTTAAAGGTTTTTTCGCTCGGGGTAGCGGCGATGATCGGCGCGCCCGGACGGTAGGTGGATACAGCGCGAGCGGTAGAACCGGACTCGGTGAACGCTACAATGCCCTTAACGCCCAGATCAGCGGAGGTAGAGCAGGTTGCGTGCGAGATTGCCAGCGTCTTCATGTCGCCGTCTACATTCATGTTCTGGAACTCAAGACGGGTTACACGGCGGCGGTCATAGTGGATGGTCTTCTCTGCGTTCTCTGCGATGCGGCTCATGGTGCGAACGGTCTCTACCGGATACTTGCCGACAGAGGTCTCACCGGACAGCATGATAGCGGAGGTGCCGTCGTAAACAGCGTTTGCAACGTCGGAAACCTCTGCACGGGTCGGACGCGGGTTCTTAGCCATGGACTCGAGCATCTGGGTAGCGGTTACAACGCGCTTGCCGCGGGAAATGCAGGTCTTGATGATGGACTTCTGGATCTCCGGCAGCTCCTCAAACGGAACCTCTACGCCAAGGTCGCCGCGGGCTACCATGATGCCGTTTGCCTCGTCGAGAATCTCCTGTACGTTGTTTACGCCTTCCATGTTCTCGATCTTGCAGATGATCTCAACATCTTCCTTACCGTGTGCCTTGAGGATCTCCTTGATGTCGCGGACGTCCTGTGCGGAACGGGTGAAGGAAGCAGCAATAAAGTCGATGTCCTGAGACAGACCGAACTCAATATCCTCACGGTCCTTATCGGAAACAAACTTCATGTTCAGCTTGATGCCCGGTACGTTGATGGACTTGCGGTTGGAGAGCGGGCCGCCGTTGAGCGCCTTGCACACAATGTCGGTGCCGTTCTTGATCTCCTCGACCTCGAATGCAACCAGACCGTCGTCGATCAGGATGCGGGTGCCCGGCTGAACGTCATTCGGCAGGCCTTCGTAAGTGATGGAAACGATGGTGTTGTCACCCTCGATATCGCGGGTGGTCAGCGTAAACTCCTGACCCTCAACAATCTCGATCTTGCCGTCCTTATAGGTCTTGGTACGGATCTCCGGACCCTTGGTATCCAGCATAATGCCGACCGGCATGCCAAGCTCCTTGCGGGCTGCCTTAACGGCGTCCATGCGAGCCTTGTGCTCCTCATGAGAGCCGTGGCTGAAGTTCATACGGGCAACATTCATGCCTGCCTTGATCATCTCGGGCAGTACAGCGTCAGTTGCGGGACCAAGCGTGCAGATAATCTTCGTTTTGCGCATCGAAACATATTCCTCTCTATAACAATATGGTTTTAATAATAAAATTCTCTATACGTATACGTTTTTTATTTTAGCAGTTTTCCCGTCACTTTGCAATCATCACCCGAACCCCATTTGGATTTTCATGCTTTTCGACAAAAAAGCAGACCTGCACCGTAAACATCTTGTGTTTTATGATACGCTCTTGTATAATAAAGAAGTATTCCCGTTTGAGAGTATGAAAAACATGAATGAAATGCTTTATTTGTATAAATAGATAAGGTTCTTTAGGAGGATATAGATTATGGCAAATCCGGTTTTGGTGATCATGGCGGCAGGTATGGGCTCGCGCTACGGCGGACTCAAGCAAATCGACCCGATTGGTCCGAACGGACAGATTCTGCTCGATTATTCCATCTACGATGCACACCGTGCAGGCTTTGACCGCGTGGTATTCATCATCCGTCCCGAGCTGCACGAAGCATTCGAGGATGCCATCGGCAAAAAGGCGCGCCGCTTCATGCAGGTGGACTATGCTTATCAAACGCTCGACAATCTGCCGGACGGCCTGACCGCACCGGAGGGCCGTGAGAAGCCGCTCGGCACCGCGCATGCCGTGTGGTGTGCAAAGGAGCTGACTGCCGGCTGCCCGATCGCCGTTATCAACGCGGATGACTTCTACGGCGCAGATGCGTTCCGCAAAATGTATGATTATCTCGCTTCCGCGCAGGATGACGACAAATTCCGTTACTGCATGGTCGGCTATCAGGTCGAGAACACGCTCACCGAAAACGGCACGGTCTCCCGCGGCGTATGCACCGCAGACGAAAACGGTCTGCTCGCACACATCATCGAGCGCACCGCCATTCACCGTGACGCGGACGGCGTCATCCGCTACGATGCGGACGGCGATGCACCCGCCGGTGAGATTGCGCCCGGCACGCCGGTGTCGCTCAATCTCTGGGGATTCACCCCTTCCTTCCTGCCCTCGCTTGATGACGGCCTTCGTGAGTTTTTCGCAGGCAAGCTGCCGGACAATCCGATGAAGGCGGAGTATTATCTGCCGTTCGCGGTGGACGCGCTCATCAAGGACGGAAAGGCGACCGCAAAGGTACTCACCACGGATTCCCGCTGGTACGGCGTCACCTACCGCGAGGACAAGCCGACTATCTGCGCTGCCGTTGCAGCTATGACGGAAAACGGCGATTATCCCGCCGATCTGTAAAAAAGCGAGGCTGTTTATGGACTTTTCTACTGAATTTGTTGCCTTGCGCGACAAGCTGCTGAACGGGCAGGATCCGCATTTCCGTTCCCAGCAGAACGTGCAGGTTTCCGGCCGAATGGCGGCGCTGCTGAGCGTTTTCAACTCCCGCACGCCCCGCAAAATCCTCGGTCTGATGCCGACCGGCGGCACGGGCCACGCGCACGAATACCGTCTGCTGTTCGCCGTGCCCTCGCTCGATGAGCAGACGCTTGACGACTGGTGGAAGTACGCGCAGCAGGTCAGCGCCGAGCTGGTAAAGCCGGACGAAAACCACGATTTTTCGCTGCTTTCGGTCATTCTTGCCGCCGGCGAGACTGACAAATCCGTGCTCAAAAAGCTGAAAAAGCTGTCCGACGAGCGCAAATACCAGAGCGGCAAGCACGGCTGGTCGTCCATCCGTCTGGCGGTCGTGGATCTTGATACGCACAAGGTGCACACCAACCGCATGGGCGATTCGCTGAAAAACATTCTCCAGCCGCTTGTCTGAGACAAATTTCCGGACGAAAATACGGAAAACCTCTTGAAAAAGTACATTTAATATGATATAGTATCATGTACGCATATTGCGCGCATAGTCTCGTTATGCGCGATAAGAAAAATGAAAAGCAGTGGAGGAAATTACCTATGACTACCGCACAAATCGCTCTCTCGGTCATCATGATCGTTGCAAGCCTGTTCCTGATCGTTGTTGTTCTGCTCCAGCATGGTGCACAACAGGGTCTGGGCGCTGTATCCGGCTCCGCAGACACCTTCTACGGCTCCGGCAAGGCAAGCGCATCCGACCGTATCTTTGCTCGTCTGACCTCGATTGTCGGCGTTGTTTTCGTCATCATTGCAATCGTCCTGAACCTCATCCACTAAGATGCAGACGGTTCAGCGACTGCTCCTGCTGCTGTTTGCCGCGTTCGCCGCGCTGACAGTCCTGCAGCAGATCCGCTACGGCATGATCTGCGGACGCAGTGAGCAGGAGGACAAACAGGATGATCCCAAGGCCAAGGCGTGCCGTCAACAAAGCACGATCTACGCGATCGCAGCCGCGGTCAGCTTGATCGTCAATATCATCATCGGCGCACTCAGCAAGTAAAGCAAAAGCTGTCCTTTCGGACAGCTTTTTGTTTTGAAAAATGTCAAGTAAATCGGGCAGTCATCTTCCATTGTCAAGTGGAAGGCGGCTGTTCTTTTCAGTCAAAAAGTGCTTCGATACGCGGTTTCGCGCCCTGCCACTCCTCAGTGTGCAGACAGCAAAGGGATTCGTTCGGCATCTCCATCGTGCGTCCATCCGGTGTCAGACCGGTGAGTGATGCGCCCTGCTCCTGTGCGGCGGCAAAGTCCGCCAGCGGCACGAACAGCATCTCCGCGACCTCCGGACCGGGCCGGAACGGCGGAATGCCGTCGATACGCGCCAGAAATGTATACGCCAGCTCATCATCAAAGCCGCCTTCGCCGCGCGAGTAGCGCTGACGATAACTGCCGCCGTCGATCAAGTCGGCTGCTGTCAGCTGCAGTCCGCTCTCCTCCCGCGCTTCGCGCAGAACAGCGGTCTGCGGCGTTTCGCCCGGGTCGATATGTCCGGTCGAGGTCAGATCAAAGCCGCCTGGAAATAAAGGCCGGTCAAACTGCCGCTGCTGCAGCCAGATGCCGCACACGCCATCCCGCTTACCGACCACCCACAGGTGGCACACATGGTGGAACAGCCCCTGCGCATGCACAACGGCCCGCGGGCGTTCTCCGCAGGCGCGTCCGTCTGCATCGTAAACAGTGAGCAGTTCTCCGCCGTTCTGGCTGTCAATCAGCGCCTGCTTCTGCGGCCGCGTGAGCCTTTTAATTGCTGCTTCGCGCTGCATGGCCTCGCTCTGCGTGTCGAATATTTCACTGTACGCCAGCGTCACCGGACCGCGTCCGCGCGTGTATTTTGCACCTTTTCCGCTGTTATGCGCCGCCAGCCGAGCCGTCAGATCATTCGTCCAGCCGCAGTACAGCGTATCATCCGCACAGCGGAGCACATAGGTATATCCGCTCATCGGCTGGCCCTGATATCGCGCTGCGCAAGGATCGTACAGCCGCGTTTTTTGATCTGCAGACGCACCTTTGCCTTGCTCTTTTCACTATTGCCGCTGCCGGAAACCAGTATTACTTCGACCTCCGTACCGGGCGGCAGCAGTTCCACCGCGCTGTTGAACACCGGCGCCGGATAACCCGCCCAGACCGGCGCCATCAGCACCACTCTGTCATAGCCGACAAACAGCGGCATACCGTCCAGCGCAACCGCCTTCTGCTTGACGGCCTCCAAACAGCCGCGCACAAACGCGGTGAATCGGTTGTACGGCGTTTTCGGCGTAAGCTCGATCAAATCGGCGTTCCGCGCCTTGGCTTCCGCGCGGGCGTACGACCGCGTTGTGCCGCCGAGCGAGTAATATGCTACTGCGGTTTTCATCAAAACCAACTCCTTAGATGCGTTTTCCGTTGAATTTCTGCGCGGCTGCGGCACAGTCCTCCGCGATGATGCAGGCAGCCGCGTTCACCGCGTCCTCGCACGTCTTGTCGATAGCCTTCTGATCCTCTGCCGGGAACTTGCCAAGCACCCACGCCGCCAGATCGTAATCCGGACGCGGCTTTTTGCCGACGCCGATCTTCACGCGCGGGAAGTCCTCGCTGTTCAGATGATAGATAATGTTTTTCAGGCCATTCTGTCCGCCTGCTGAGCCTTTTGCGCGCACGCGCAGCGTGCCAACGTCGAGCGATACATCGTCCGACAGCACGATAATGTGCTCCGGCGGGATTTTGTAGAACGAGGCCGCGTCACGAACCGCCTCGCCGGACAGGTTCATAAAGGTCTGCGGCTTGAGGAACAGCACGCGCTTGCCGCCGAGCATACCCTCACCCGCCAGTGCCTTGAACTTCATGCGGTCGATCTTCTGTCCGCTGCGGGCGCAGTAACCCTCAAGCGCACGGAAACCCGCATTGTGACGGGTGTTGTCGTACTTCGCGCCCGGATTGCCCAGTCCGACCACGATCCACTCGATCGGCTGGGATGCCTTTGCGGCTTTTTCTTCATCCAACTTCTTAAAAATATCGAATATTGACATATTTTTCTCTCTCCGATGTCTGTTTAGTATGCCATGCTGCTGCCGAGCGTGTCGTCATTCTCCACCCAGTCGTGCACGTTCACAGTGTCGTATGTATCCACATCGCGGCGGATGACCACCTTTTCGATGCCTGCGTTGATGATCAGGCGCTTGCACATCGTGCAGGAGTTTGCGTCCGTCATGATCTTTCCGGTGGACATATCGCGGCCGACCAGGTACAGCGTCGCGCCGATCATCTGGTCACGCGGAGCGGCAATAATGGCGTTCATCTCCGCATGCACCGAGCGGCAGAACTCGTATCTTTCGCCGCGCGGAATGCCCATCTTCTGACGAATGCAGGTGCCGATGTCGATACAGTTGGCACGACCTCTCGGCGCACCGTTGTAGCCGGTGGATACGATGACATCGTTCTTGACGATGACCGCGCCAAAGTTGCGGCGCAGACAGGTGCCGCGCTCGAGTGCAACCTGCGCCATGTCGAGGTAGTAGTTTGTTTTGTCCCGACGGTCCATTTTTGTTTCCTCCTTCTATATAGGAAAACCTGTTAGGTTTGATTGCGTTATTTTCACACACCGGCTTTGCGGGGTACACGATCCGCGCAAGCGGTACGGTCTTTCCGGGCGAAGAGTTTGCCGTCTGCGGACAGCAGGAGATTCGCCGTACCCACGGCGGTGGGGCAAGAGGGTAGACACCTACGTTTTTGACCCTCTTAACTCCCGTTTCCCTTTGGGATAGCACGGCGAAATTTGCAGAGCTGAGACTATAAGGGAGCGGCAGGAGTTCAAAGAGGAAGGGCACTCATTTAATCCGCGCACGGCGCGGGAACAATGTTTAGCAGCCTACGGGCAAACCGCGGGTGTCCCTTCCTTTTTGCCCCAGCCGCGGGCGCGGCAATCCCCCGCGCTCTGCAGCGCGCAACTTCCCGCTGAATCTCAGTGAAAAACCTGCCGCCCATCAGGTGCGTATTGCTGACGCAACTCGTGTACCCCGGTCGCCCGGTGCAGAAAGAAGATGCCGCCCAGACAGGGTGAACCGCCTGTGCGGTTCAAGTGCCCCGGTTATCCGGTGCCGAATGATCTCACCCGAAAAGGCATCCGTTTTCAAGATACATCCGCCTTGCGGCGCACTGCGCTGCCCGCTCATCGTGTGTGATGAGCACCAGCGTATGCCCCGACCGATGCAATCGGTCAAACAGCTCCAGCACGCTGTCCGCCGCGGCAGGATCCAGTCCTGCGGTCGGCTCATCCGCCAGAATCACGCACGGTTCTGTCACGACCGCCCGTGCGATCGCCACCCGCTGCTGCTGTCCACCGGAAAGCTGGTGCGGCCGGTGATTCGCCCGATCAGACAGGCCAACGCGCTCCAGAACCGCCAGTGCGCGTTCGCTCCGCTCATCCCGCGGAACGCCCTGCAGCGCCAGCGGCAGCGCGACATTTTCCAGCGCTGTCATGCCCGTCAGCAGCCGGAACTGCTGAAACACAAAGCCGATCTTCTCACTGCGCAGACGCGCCCGCTGTTTTGCCGGCAAATGCGCGACTGCTGCTCCGTCGAGCAGATATTCGCCGTCGGTCAGGCTGTCCAGCAGACCCAGAATGTGCATGAGTGTGCTTTTGCCCGAGCCGGATGCGCCGGTCACCGAAATGTAGTCACCGTCCTGCACGGTCAGATCGACCGCATTGAGCGCACAAATGCCGTTCTTAGCATATATTTTACTCGCATGAATCAGTTTTAGCAATGCCGATTCACTCCTTCCCACCCTATCTTTGGCGGGAAGCATACTTATCATACCATGAATATGCGCTTTCCGCAAATTTGTATTGACATTGATCGGCATTGACCTTACTATTATATAGTAATCCGGTAGGAATACGCCACACGAAAGAAGGTTCCCCTATGAAAAATCCGCTGCGCTACCAGCTTTCCGAATATGACTGCGGTCCGACCTCCATGCTCAACGCGCTCGCATTTCTGTTTGAGCGTGAGGATATCCCGCCGGAGGCTGTCCGCAACATCATGCTGTACTGTCTGGACTGCTACGGCTCGGACGGCGTAAGCGGCAAAAGCGGCACCTCCTGTGCAGCGATGATGTTTCTCAGCAACTGGCTGAACGGCTTCGGCAAGATCGGCCGCCTTCACATCTCCACGCAGTATCTGTCCGGTCCGGCGGTGAATTTCGGGCAGAACAGCCGTCTGCGCGATGCACTCCGCTGCGGCGGCGCTGCCGTGGTGCGCCTGCACTTCGACGGAGAGCACTATGTGACGCTCACCGGCATTGATGAGAACGACATGGTGCGCGTGTTCGACCCGTATTATCTTGATCAGCCGCTCGATACGGACGGCGTGCAGATGGTGTACGACCACCCGTGCGAATACAACCGGCTCGTGCCGCGCCCCTGCTTCGAGCGTGAGACCCACGAGGTTTACGCGCTTGGCGAGATTGACACCCGCGAAGCCATTCTCCTGTTTAATGACCAGACGCGCCTGACGGCAGAGAATACCATCGAATATATGATTTAACGCCAAACGGCGGAACGATTTGTATCGTTCCGCCGTTTTAGTCTGTAAAAAGTTATATCCCTGCCATTTCAAATAATCCGCGCGACAGCCTCCGCCGTTTGTTATTTGTGCTGCTCCTCGCAGTATTTCTCCGTGTAGGCCGTTGCTTTGGGATCGCCTTTCGGCTCGCGTGTCTGCTCCCACGGCGGCAGCTCGGCCACTGCTGCCGAGTCAATATGCGCCGCATCGTCGTACTGCGGGAAGGCCTTTGGCTCACGCTCTTTGTGATCGTGCCTGTGCATATAGAGAACGCTCCTTTCACACTGCAATGCGTTTGGATAAAAACTGCGCCGCCGACTGACACAGCTTGAGCAGCACCTCATCCGCCTTTTCGTCCTCTTTTTCGCTGACAAACGCGACACAGCCGCTGACATCGCCGTCTGTAATGATCGGCGCCTCCGCAACCACCGCGCAGCCGTCCTGCGAGGAGACAAGCACCTCCGGCTGCTCGTCCGCACCGCGTTCATAACATTCGCGGCGTTCCATCAGCTGCTCCAGCTCGGATGAGATACTCCGCTCCAGAATATCCTTTTTCACACCGCCTGCTGCCGCAATCACCGCATCCCTGTCGCAGATAGCACAGCTCATGCCCGCTGTACGCGCCAAAGCCTCCGCCAGTTCGGCGGATACCGCGCCCATCTCTCCCATCGGTGAGTATTTCTTGAAAATCACTTCGCCGTCGCGGTCGGTGTAGATTTCCAAGGGGTCACCGCCGCTGATAACATTGACATCGAAAACCTTGTCCTTCTGGTTGCGCGAACGCTGGACAATACGGCATTTTTCGCTGTTTTCGATGCCTGAATTAAAATTTACGACGTTCTCCTCTCTCGTGCTCTGCAGCAGCGCGTCAATGTCACTTTGCAGATGTACTTCCAGATGATCCTCGTAAACCGTGATCTTGTCTATCATGAGTTCCAGATCATTGCGCTCCATCTTGGGCTTGTGCAGCAGATCATCGAATACTTCAAGCGCGGTCTTGGCCGTGCGGTTGACCTCAATGATCGTGTTGCGCTTGTTGGACAGCAGTTCGATCTGGTGATTCAGACCGTTGACCTTGCTTTGCAGCTCAGCTTCCATTTCGTCATAAAGATCGCCCAGCGTTTCCTCGTTCTCCGGGTGCTTCATAATGTCGCGGATACGCTGCCGCTTGGTAGCCTTGAGTTCTGCCGTCAGGTCGTCCAGCACCTCGGCCAGATTGTCCGCCGACTGTTCGGTTTCCACGATCTGATTATCCTCGCGGGCCAGTTCCGCGTTCAGCCTGTCGAGCATCTCCGCAGAGCCGTCCATCACACGGCGGATGTACAGACGCATAAGCTCGTCCAGCTTGTCCACGCGGATATGGTGGCTGGTGCAGCCCGCTCGTCCGCGGCGATGGTAGGTGCCGCAGGTATACGCCGGAGCGATGTCCGAACGGCTCATCGAGAACATCGGTGCGCCGCAGTCGCCGCACTCAAGGAAGCCTGAGTAGACGTTATCGTACTTCTTGATACCACGGTAGTTCGAGCGCGCGCGCTTCTCCCGCAGAGCACGGGTGGTCGCAAACGTGCGGTAGTCGATGATCGGCTGATGGTGGTTCTCGATGACGATCTGCTCGTCCTCGTCTCGCCGCACATCCTTGCCGTTGATCTTTGCCCGTGTAAACTTGCCCTGCCGCAGTGTGCCGATGTAGAAATCGTTGTCGAGGATTCCCTGCACAGTCACAAGCGCCCATGCAGCCTTAACTTCCCGCTTGGTTGTCTTGCCCTCGGCCTGCTTGCGCATCTGCTCGGACATGCGCGGTGTGGGCACGCCCTGCTCGGTCAGGTAGTTAGCAATCTTCTTGTAGCCCCAGCCATCATTGTTGTAGTGATCGTAAATCCGGCGCACAATGTCCGCCTCGGTCGGTACAATCTCAAACTGCTGCTGATTGTTGATGATGTAGCCGTACGGTGCGGCGCACAGCCATTTGCCGTCCGCCTGCCGCCGTTTGATGACGTTTCGCACCTTGCGCGAGGTATCCGTGACCGGCATTTCGTTGACGAGGAACTGAAACTGGATTTTCAGCCAGTCATCGTCGTTCGGAAAGTCAATGCCGTCGCCGATGGAGATGATGCGGACACCTGCATCACGCAAGTCTTCGAGTTCCACTAATCCGCGGCTGTTGCGACGGGAGAATCGGGAAAAGTCCTTGATGATGAGGATGTCATACTTGTGGCTCATCAAGCCGCGGCGCATCTCCTGATAGCCCTCGCGCTGCTCAAACGTGTAGCCTGAGCGGTCGCGGTCCTCGAAAAAGGTCAGGCTGCTGCCCGGGAACTGCGTTTTTACGAAGTCCTCGATGATGGCTTTCTGGTTCTCGATAGATACGTTGTCGCGGTCGAGCTCGTCATCGACGGAAATACGGGTGTAGCCCGCTATGTTGAAGGTTTCGGTCATGGTGTGGCTCCTTTGCTGGTGAGGCTGGTCATATGGATAGCGTCCATACGATTTTTTTGCTTTTGGGGTCTCGGATCGTCAATGTGGCATTCTGCAGACCATGCGGAACATTTGTGCAGGTGGAAAGGTCAATGTGATAATCGAAATCGTTCCAGTTTCGGAACAGAGGAAGCATCTGTGCATCGTTCTTTTCAAGCTCAATGCCGTTTTGAAGATACGTGCTTTCGTCCAGAATGGCAGGATAGGAAGCAATCAGCATCAACATCTTCAATCCGCAGGAAAAGCTCTCCATCCACCATGTATCCTCGATCTCACAGCCATCACACATTTCCATATCAAGCAGGATGTGATCCACCAGAACCTCGGCAGAATCTCGATCCAACCCATGCTCCAGCATCGTATGCAGAGCTTTCAGTCCGAATTCTGCTCGGCATAAGGCCAGCATCCAAAGCGGGTGGATGTTGTCTCCGTCATCCGTAGGAATGTTGCGTGCGGCAATATCCATTCCATGTGCATAAAATAGTTCCAAAAACTTCGGAAACGCCGCTACCCAGTCCTCGTTATCCTGCATTGCGAAAAAGAGTTCGCCCAAAAGATGCTCGTCCGCATCGGTTTCGTTCGTGGAACCAAGCGGGTCGGCGCCCAAGTTCAATAGCCGCTCGGCTTCTTCGTAGTTGCAGGCAGTTACAGCCTCGAACAGTACTTTGTTCAATTCAAATTGACGGCTCATGGTTATTCCCCCTTGAGGTATCGCTCGGTCTGGCGGTCAAACTCGGAAATGTACATGGTATCCTGTCGAACTGTTTCCAAAATGGAAATAGTTATGTCATACAGCAGAATCTCGCCGCGATTGGCAATATCGTGACTCATTCTTATCTTTCTCCTTATTCCGTTCCGGCAAAGCTGCCGTATCGACTACAATGTCCGTGACCAGCTCCAGATCGCTCATATTGTCGCAAAGGTTGTACTTTTTCAAGCCCTTGAGGTTCTTATACTGTCTGGTGCTCATCCCTGTCCATGCGTGCATAATCTCGTCTGTGAGAATCGCGTACTCTCTTCCCTTTTGCACGCCGTGCTTGCGCCATTCATCCATCAACTCGTTGCGGATGCGGATAGCAAGCAGCCGCTGATGTACCCACTCCCCGGTGTAACCCTTTTTGAGATATGTTTCAAGCGCTCGGTCGATGGCCTGCTCTGGGGCGATGGTTTCCTTGATACGCTCGCAGCTCACCATGGCCAGCCATGCCTTGAACGGCTCGGCCTTCTTAGACGGCACGGACCGGATAATGCGGAGAAGCTGCTCGGTGTTAGCAACATCGGTAAGGCGTTTTTTACCGTCAGCTGTCCGCATTTTCAAACCGTGACAATTTGTCACGGTTTCACTTCCCTCTGCTTTGAGCCGCTGCTTCAGCTTGCGCCAGTATACTGCTGGGCCAGCGCTTTCTGTCAAAACGGCAATAACATCTGCATTGCCATATATCTGCATCCGAATATGTCTTTATAGATAATATTGTACATCAGTTCATTCGCCATTGCAAGCGGCAAAAAATTTGGCAGAGGAGGAAGCGGAACCTCCTCTGCCTGACCGCACTCACTGCCCTGCCGCCTTGCGTGCCTGCACTGCCCGCTCGGCAGCACGGCGGCGATTGAACAGCAGCAGGTCGCGTGTATCCTCGTACAGATCCCGCTTACCGGACAGAAACACCGCAACGGTGTATTTGGTGCCCTTATACTGTGCGTACAGCTCCTTGAGCTGCTGCTTGACCGCCTCGTCTGCCTGCTCGGCGTGGGTGAGCATGACTTCAACTATCTTGCTGGGTTCATGAATTTTTACGTTCATAGCGTTTCCTCCTCCTGTAAATTGTTCCGTTTTGGGCACGATTCATACGTTTTCATGTTTATAATATATATGTAAGCGATGACGGCATACGGTTTACAGCCAGTCCTCGTCACGACAAAAGCAGTTATCACACTGATCGTAGCATCGGTCACCCTTCGGCTCACCAAAAAATTTGCGAACCATGCGCCAGCGGCAGTGCTCTTCATCCTGCGCATACGCTTGAAGGGCATCCAGGGCAGCCAGTCTTTCCTTGCGCTGCTTGCCGGTCAGCTGAAGTTTGGCCTTCTCAATCAACCCGCGGTTAATTGTGAAATCATACGGGTGCCACAGCAGTACAGCCTTCGCCTGTCTGCCGTCGCGGCCCGCACGGCCGGCCTCCTGTATGTACTCATCCAACCCAATCGACGGAGAGTGATGAATGACCAGACGGATATCCGGAATGTTGACTCCCAGACCAAACGCATTCGTTGCCACCATGACTTTCACCTCTCCATCCGCAAACCGCTTCAGTCGGCCTGCTTTATCCGAGCAAGCACCGTAAAACGATTCGACGCCCAAGCCTTTCTTTCGCAAAAACTTTGTAAGCTTCTTCACTCGCTTTACCGTATTGCAGTACACAACCACCTTCCGCTTCGGGTGCTTCTTGAGCCGGCAATATATTTCCTCACGCTTGCGCTGTTCGATGACCTTGTCATCCTTACGGCCGCCGAGTCCTTTGCCGATTTCGATTGCAGAAAGCTGCAGATTATCTCTCGCAACGCTCTGACGAAGCACCTGCGGATCGTTCATCGCGAGATGAGAAATGATCTGCTCCACGGTAGACGGCGTTGCAGTCGCCGTAAACGCCGCGATCACCGGACGGGGCTTCAGCGACGAGACCAGCTTCGGGAGCGTCAGATATTCCTCTCGAAAGCCGGGTCCTTGCTTGACGACGCAGTGCGCCTCATCGACAGCGACAGAAGCGACCTGAGTCTTGCGCAGGGCGGTTTTCACCGCCTTGTTCTGCGCCATCTCCGGCGTCAGATAGAGCAGGCGCAATGTACCATCCACGACTTGACCGAGTATCGTCCGACGCTCTTTGCCATCCGTCGTGCTGTTGATGGCTGCTGCGGCTATGTCGCGTTCGCGGAGCAGGCGAACCTGATCGAGCTCTAGGGCAAGGTGAGGTTCGATGACAACAACCAACTGTTCCTGCATGAGCGCGAAGGTCGTGAAGATCGCCGACTTGCCAGAACCGGTGCCCATGATGCAGACCGCATCCTGTCCTGCCAGCAGGCAGTCCAGCATAGCCTCCTGCGGCTCGCGCAGTGCCTTGAACCCCTGAACTTCCAGTGCTTTGTTCTTATCCATGATAGTCGCTCCTTTATTAGTCCGGGTAATCTGTTGTCAAAAAACCGGCGGAACAACGATACAACGTAACGCACGCTGTTCCGCCGGATTTTCCGGCATTTCTCAGTGATTTTACAATGTTTTGTGCGGTAAAATGCCTTCTCGTGCGCTCGAGTTCTGCGAAATTCCGCAGCCGTAACCGCACTTTTCGGCATGCAGCAGCACATGAGTGGATGATTTTTTATCGCGTCCGCGCGCCTTTCCAGAGGCAGAAGTCATGAAGCCAAGCTCTGTCAGATACTTGCGGAATGGCAGGGAATCGGCTGCTAAAAGACCGAACTTTTCGATCAGAGCCGCAAAATCATCAAGGCTGAATGCAAGCCACTGATTTCCATCCTTGTCCAGATACAGGAAGCCAAGGTGCTGCTCTGTCATGTCATCCGCAGACTCGGCAACATACGGCTCCAACTGCTGACGCTCCTGCAGCAGCGTGGCTGCATCGGCGTATCTGCGCAGTCGGTTATCCTCCGAAGCGTCGATGGTCTCGACCAGCTTTTCGGCCTGCTCGACCAGCGTGCCGCGCCATTCAGTTTCGTCGAACAGAATGTGGTCTACAGCACGGGACGCAGCCAGAAAGTGTGCCGCCGGATAGGTGTGTTCGCTCAGCCGCAGGGGCAACAGCTCCTGTTCGAGCCGTGCGACCGCAGCGTCAAGACGCCCGAACTTCTCCGTCAGGACCTGCGAGAGAAAATGAACCGCTGTGCGATCGATATGCTCAAACGTATTCCACTCCATGGTCAGAGCCACATTATCCGCCGGCAGCGCGGTTCCGATGAGCAGAGGCACAGTCTGGAGAACGCCGGGGCTGCGGTCTGCCTCGACCAGGTCGATCTGCGCAGTCTGCATCAAAGTGGTCAGCTTTTTCTGCTGCGGGTCGGAATCGCTGCGAGCCAGTACAGGCAGCCCCTTGATTGACTGCAGCAGTCTGATATCAGCCTCAGACTGGATAACGACCTCTGCCGCCAAACCAGACGGATTTCCACACCCGCGGACAAAGCTCCATTCGGCCAGCAGGTGACGCAGCTCGGCACGCTGCATCACTGCAACATCTTCCTTATCAGAGAGGACAATCGCCGGATAATAGAATCCTCGCGCTTCACGCTTCATCAGTGGCGTCAGCGCTGTCTCGACGCAGTGGACCAGCACGAAAATTCCGACAGGCGGAAGTCTGCGAATGTCTTCGGCGGTCACACCCGGTTCAATGAGAATGGCCTGCGAACTCCTTTCCTTCAGCACGGCCGCAATTGTGCTTTTGCGATCGATCACAATCGTACGCTGCGCCAGCTCGGACTGACACAGCCGCCATGTCAGATTGACCAGGTCAGCCGCACCGGAATCCAGATTCAGACCGGTTACCGATACCGTGTCGCCCGCCTTCAGCTTCTGCACCGACAGCAGGATGTGCTCTTCCTGATAGAACATGACCACCGCGTAACGCACGATGGCATCGTTTGTCAGAACCTGGACTACGCCGAGCGGGCAGGGCAGCATTTCGAGGTACGCCGCGCCCTTGTCTCGAAGGGTCCACGCATCGACCTTGACCTTTTTGTGGCTGCGCAGACGATTACGAACCTCTTCGGCACGCGCCGTCAGTTTCTTCCACGTTTTTCCGCCAACATCGTCCGGCGTGAGTACGCGACTCAGGCTGCTCGGCACCTCGCGCAGAAAGGTGTGGGGGTTGAACAGGGAATGTATTAAATTGTTTACTTTTTCCATGAATATGGCCTCCATCCGTGATATAATGATTGAAGATCAGCAGAAAAATTTTTCTGTGTAGACAGTATAGATGATTGTCCGAATTTGCGGGAGTTCGTTTCGGTTCGAGAAATTTGCCGTTTTTTTCGAACTCGTTTTACAAAAGAAAAAACAGCCCTTTCAGGCTGCTTCATGCGCGGTATTGTTGTGATATTGGAGGATTATAATGAAAGGATATGCTCGAAAATCTTTTTCGGTATTATTAAACAGCGGATGTATCACCCCGGTCTCCGATACGATAAGCCGTGTCAGCATATATCGCTTCACGCCGCCAGACGATATATTGCCTGATGTGGAATATTCGCAGGAGCAATCGTTCGACCATCTTCAAGGCTTCTGTACTCTTGCCTCGGATTTAGGTTTACCCATCAATAACCCTTTCGCCTTTTATCATGAATTGAAATCTAAAGCCGACTGTTTAGCCGAAGATGCTGAACTGAAAGAAAAAACCAGAAAAGTTCTGAAATTAGCTTATCAAGACTACAAGTTCTTATTCGGCTCATCTTTCGAAGATACCGATTGGCAGCGCTCTGGATTCCGCCTTGCGGATTGGACCGCATTTTTCCATAAGGAAAACAGCGATGTAACGCCGGAATTACATAAGCTGTTAGATAGTGCAGCCCATATGCAAAACCAGTTGAGCGGTGCGGTATATTTTACAGAAAACTTTCCATACTGTGAAGATCAATTTTCAGAATTAGAGAGCAAAGCTGCGGCCTACAAAAACTGGCTCGTGGCTTCTGCCTCCAATTCATCTCGCAAGAACCGCAAACTCTTCTTCCTTGGACGGCTGGAAATAACTGTACTCTGTCAGTTATACTCCGAATTTTATTTGCGCCAGCATAAGATGAGCCTCGTTCAATACCCTCCTGACCTTCCTGAAAGAAATAAGCCCGAACGATATCCTCAACCGGACAATCTAAAGCAGATACAGATGATTCGGAACTTTCCTGTTTGCATTCAAACAGCAGTTGATATTGTAAAGATTATCTACCATCTTCAAGAAATACTCCATCGGATGCAGACGAAGCAAGCAGACTCTAATAGTACATGCTTTGTACGCTACAAACATTGGAGATCAGAACTTTTCCACTACTTTTCAAGCCATAAAACTGAAATTTGGCAGATGGATCACAGTTGTCCGGAAGAAGAAGTGGAATTGAGAAATATTCTCAAAGAGTACGATGATGATCCTGTGAAGATTACTCCCTCTGACATGGAGGACTGTATTTCTGAACTGATGGCCCATCCTCTGATTCGCTCCATTTACTCTATTGCAGATGAACTGTGCAAACAGCATGTTCAAGTGATCGCGCCGTATTACCTCTTCACCATACTCAAACATAAGAGCGAGGACATCTTCGCTCCCTTTAGGAAGAAAAGCTACAAGTGGTCGAATTCTAAAGTTAAGACAGAATATGAGGTCATGAGTACGGATGAAACCTCAGCCAAGAAACAGAGGAATTCTATTTTTCTGTTTAACGCATTGTGCAGTCTCGCTGGAATGTTCATGTCATTTAATAATTCCAACATCAAACTATGCGAATTCCTTTTTGAACGCTGCCGCGGCTATGTTCCTCATTGCCGAATCGAACCGATGTTTTACAGATCATGCAAAGGCGAAACATGCAATATAGAATTGAATACCATAGTCAAATCTTCTTTACATCAATATCCGCTGCAGTTTTCGATTGCACATAACATTCGGAATACTTCACAAATCAATGTGATGAATTTTCAGCAGTACGCCCAGACGCAATGCACGGCCGAGGACTTCTATCACTTCTTTTTTCATCCGAATTCTGCGCAAAACAAGGTGCTGAAGCGACTGAAAGAACTGCTGACAAAAGAAAAAGTAGACGAATATGCGGCAATCGCTCTTTATCCCGCTGATGGTTACGGCACATCTCACCAAACTGTAAAATGGCATTGCCAAATGGCAGCATTTATGGATCAGATCATTGATTCTGATATTGTGCTGGCTGATTATGTCGATGGTGCTTCGCTAAACGAGAGCGATTGGGAAAAAATCAATATAGGCGACGGATTTATGAACTTTGCTGTCTGGCGGGAAAGCATTACATATGGTGATCCGGCGGATCCGGATTCTGATAAAAAGGAAGAAAATAAGCCGCAGGTGATCCAGTACATCACCAATCACGCGCAAATACAGCTGGCAATTCATAAAATCTGCACGGAGCAGATCACCGAAAAAACCGTAGAAACTGCATTATATTTGTATAAAAAATTCTTTTTCGAATGGGCGTAATTCGGCGTATCAGCGAATCATCTTATGACGATACTGGCTGCATAATATATAATTTATGCAAACAAAAGCACAAACTTAAAAAACAAAAAAGTTTATGCTATGCTTTTGCTGGGAGGGTTGCCGTATGATCGCTTCACACAAGCTCAGAAAACGAGATATCTACCTAAACAAGCTCATCGCCTTTCAGGACACCGAGCCGATCCAGGTCGTGACCGGCATTCGTCGCTGCGGCAAATCCAGTCTGCTCAAGCTGATGGCTGCCCATTTGCGTGAGAACGGTGTCAATGATGAACAGATCATCGAAATAAACTTCGAATCCTACGAGTTCATCAAAATGACCTCAGATGACCTGTATCAGTATGTGAAAGAGCGTTCACTGCCGGGCAAGCGGATGTATCTGTTTTTCGATGAATTGCAGCGTATGGCAGGCTGGGAAAACACGATCAATGCGTTTCGTGTGGATTTGGATTGCGACATCTACATCACCGGCTCCAACGCCTACCTGCTTTCGTCGGAATATTCCACCTATCTGTCCGGCCGCTGTGTGGAAATCAAAATGCTGCCGCTGTCGTTTGCAGAGTTTATCAATTTCCATGGTTTCACTATTCAAGAGGTCAAAAGCGCGCTCGGCGGTACGAAAAATCAGGCAGTTGATGCCGACGGTACCCATTACGAGCTGCGTGAGATTTTTGACGCCTATATGCGGTACGGCGGCATGCCGGGTATTGCAGATGTCGGGTTGGAACAGGACAAGGCCCTTACCCTGCTGGATGGCATTTATTCGACCGTTATTGTGCGCGATATTCTGGAGCGCGAAAAACGCAGAGGTCAGCGACAGATAACGGACACCATTCTACTCAAAAAAATCATTCTGTTTTTAGCAGATAATATCGGCAGGTCGGTTTCCGTATCCTCCATTGGCAATACGCTGGTCAACGAAAGCCTGCTCGACGAGGGTCGCCGCAAGACAAAGCCCAGTGCGCATACGGTTCAGGCCTATGTGAATGCGCTACTTGAAGCATACTTTTTCTACGATATCAAGCGTTTTGATATCAAGGGAAAGGAATTTCTGCGCACACTGGGCAAGTATTACATCGTAGATATCGGTCTGCGCAATTATCTGCTCGGTTTCCGCAACCGTGACAGCGGCCACGCGATTGAGAACGTCGTTTATTTCGAGCTGCTGTGCCGCGGCTATGATGTTGCTATCGGCAAGGTCGGCACTGCCGAGGTGGATTTCATTGCAACCAAGGCCGATGAAAAGCTGTATGTGCAGGTAACCGAATCTATGGAGAGCGAAACCGTGCGTGCACGCGAGCTTGCTCCGCTGCAAAAAATCGCAGACAACTACGAAAAAATCGTACTTTCACTCAATCCTGGTCTGGATTCGTCCTACGAAGGAATTAAGTCGCTGAATCTGATCGATTGGCTGCTGGAAAGTAAATAACAAAAGATAACCGCCAGGTTCCTCATGTCGGAGAAACCTGGCGGTTACTTTTGAATATCAAATTTATCCGATGTGGCGCTGTGACGGTGTATCGCCGGGAACAGCCTTCACTGCCTTGCTCATCTCCTGCATCAGCGAAGCATAGCTGAGGTCAGTCGGATCGTCCGCATAGCGAATCCAGTAATGATCGTGCGCGACAATACCGTGTGTCTTACGACAGATCAGCTTCGGCTGGTAGAGCGTCAGTCCGGCGATGGCGAGCAGCTCTTTGGCATTCTGCCGCGTGGATGGGAAACACCGGTCGGCGAAGAATTTATCCAGCCGTGCAGCCGTCGGCGTCGCCTTGCCGTTCATGCCGAACAGCAGCACCGGCAAATGGGAAGGATTGAGCACCGTAAACTGTGGCTTGTTATTCTCATCATAGCAGACCTGTACTACGGGCGTCTCTTCCCAATAGATTGTGAAATCAACAGGTTTCATGCGAAATACTCCTTTAGCTGCTGCAATCTTATCTGCAGAATCGTACGGCAATAGTCGAGCATCTGTGCAGACAGCGGCAGACCATCGAATACGGTATCCGGAATGCTGTCCGGCAGGACAATCCCGCTCGGGAGCTGATTTACCAAGTGCAGCTGTTTGGAAAAGCTCGTAGAGAATGGTTTGGCTTTGCAGGAATACAGGTACTGCTCTACCGGACGATGCTCCGCCTGCATGAAACCAAGTGCATAACCGCTGTCAAACAACGGTGGAAAACGGTATGAACCATCTGTTTCGTCCTTGAGAACGCCAAAATTATTCAGATGACGATCCTCATTGCAGATCAGGAAATCAAACAGCAGCATGGTGTTCAGATAGTCTCGTGCATCCAGCCCGGTCAGCGTACGAAACAGGTCAATGACAAGCGCATAGTTTTCTTTTGCGGAAACAGCCCATTGAATGAGCGCATCCGAACTTTCCACCATGGTCTCAAACGAAATAAAACTCTCGTTCTTGTGACAGAAGTTGTGTGAGATCGTACCAAGCAGAAGTTTTTCATCGTCTATCCGAATATGGCATAGCTGATATTGCACGACAAGAATATGCAGCAGTTCACCAACACGCGAAGCAATGACCTCTGCAATGGCATCCTGATATTCACGCCCATGATCGACGCGATTCGCTTTCAGATAGCAATTTGTTTCCGGCTGATACCATTTCATTGCGTCGCCCTTGCTGGTACTGGATAGCATCAGCGGAATACCGGGTGTGATTTCGAGGATTTCGTTCAAACCGTCCACCTGCCTTTTCCTATATTATATCGTTTTAGACTGTTTAGGCGCAAGAGATTTCTTTGTCGAGCAGCGGCACAAACAATATACTTCGAGAAAACGCTCATGAATATCCAGAAAGTCAGCTCTCTTTTTGAGAGAAACAAATGATTGCCGACCGTCAAGGTCAGCCTGGAGTAGAGCGTGCTGAAAGCTGGGATTATGAAGTTTTGAGAAGAAAATCTGTAATTCAATCTATAACTAAAAATCGGAGCGAAGGCGATATCTGCACTGTGTAAACACGAAATACATAATCTGCGTTATGCCTTTACGCGCCACAGCACTTCGTACAGCTTGATAATACGTCCGAGCATCAGCGCAGACAGCACGGTTCCTACACCGATGCCGTAAAACGGGCTGTGGTTGATGATACACAGCAGGGCGCTGATTGCAACCATAGAAAGGTCAAACGAGTTCTTGACCGCGGAAAACCGCAGATGAAATACCTCGGAAATGGTGTTCACAATACCGTCTGTCGGCGTGAGCACCATTTTGCTCTTCACGCACAGAAATACGCCGGCCGCGGTGACAAACATGGTCAGCGTAAAGCAAAGCAGCCGCGTGGGCAGCGCGAACGGCAGCACAGGAATGAGTCAATCGTACACATCGGTCAGCACGCCGAATGCGAACGAAAGCGGGATTTCGAGCAGATAAGTAAGTGTAATTCTGCGCGACAGAATGCACTGCATCACTACAAAAATCAGATAACAGATGATGGACGCGGTGCCGAGTGAAATGCGATAAATCTCCGAAATGGCATACATAACCGAGCTGAATGCCGCCACACCGACGTTGTAGCGCACGTTCAGCACAACGGCCGCCGCGATCAGATTAAGACCGACAATGTACCAAACGGCACGCTTACCGGTGCTTGCAGTTGTTTCCATGTGCATTCTCCTTTAGCTGTTTTTCAGATTGTCCAACGTCTGAGTAATGAGTTTGAGCAGTGTATCCCGCTCCTCCGCGCTGATATGGTCAAGCAGCACATCGCCGAAGTCGGTGCAGTTGCGGTGCATGGTTTCGTGCAGCTCCTCACCCTGAGCGGTAAGCGTCACGGTTTTGTATCGTGCGTCATGCGAAGACACACGTGTGATGAGCAGCCCCTTGTTCACCATGCGTTCCACAATGGCACGTGCTGCCTGATGCGTCACACTGAGGTGCGTTTTCAAGTCTGCGGCGGCGCTTTCCGGATGGGCGTGGAAGAACAGAAGCGCGTCTGCCTGCTCGGCAGTCAGACCAAGTTTTTTCAGATCGCGATTGCGCCGCTGTGTAATGGTATTCGATAGTTTCTGTATCTTTCGAGATAGAATATAGGTTGACTGCATGAATATCACCAGATTTTTATATAATATACAATACGTTGTATATTATCAGAAGAGTGCCGTTCTGTCAAGAAGAATTCTTCCCCTGCCGAACAATTCCGGTTGTCAAATCTGCTGAAGCTGTGTTATGCTGTTGCTATCAGCAAGACACTGCGGCAGGAGGCGTTGAACAATGGATCAAGGGCATATCATATTCCGTGTACTGCATCACGAGAATATTTCGATCACAATGGATGCAGGCGTATCGCTGTTTTTCGGTCTGCATGGACAGTACACGATTTCCACTGCGCAGGAAAACTACACCATCGGTGCTTCTGAGGTATACGCCGTATCTCCGTTCACGCTGTACCGCACTGTTAGCGGAGAGGATGCAGGCGTGCTGCAGATCACGCTTTCGCCTGAAATTCTGCAAAAGGCTGACTGGCCGCAGCGGCAGATGATCGACTGCTATCTGTCCCGCAGTACACTGACGGATTCGGTCGCGCAGGACATTCGCAGACGGTGTGCGACACTGTTCCGGCTGTATTTTCAGCAGACTGATCAAGTGGAACTGCAGCGGCAGGCGGTATCGCTAGCCTCTCTGCTGTGGAGCCGCTTTTCCACAACCGACTCGGTTCAGCCGGAAGATAGCATCAACACGCTGAAACTGCTGGAATCCGCACTGAAAATGATCCATACGCAGTGGAACCAGTCGATTTCCCTGTCCGAGACAGCGGCACAGCTGTATGTATCGGACAGCTATATCTCGCGTGTGTTCAAAAAGTATGTGGGAACCACATTTACCAAGTATCTGGTCGATCTGCGGCTGTCTCATGCGGTCAATGATCTGAAAGGCACGGACTCAGTAACCGAGATTGCCTATCGAAACGGTTTTAAGAGCGATAACTCGTTCATCGACTTTTTCAAGAAAGCCTACGGGTGCACACCGGGCAAATACCGTCAGCAGCTGAAACAGTCTGCCGATACATCGGAGCCGCCTAAAGAGGATGTTTCGGACTGGCTGCAGGAACTGCTGCAGTATGCAGACGGCGCAAGCCTGTATTCAAAGAGTGCACCGACTGTCATTCGCAAGACGGTTCGTCTGCCTGAGACGCAGGATGGCGAACCGATTTGCCAGAGTTGGCGACAGATGGTGAACATCGGCTACGCGCATGACGGTCTGATCGGCTCGGTGCAGGAGCAGCTGCGTCGTGCGCAGAAGGAGATTGGCTTTACCTATCTTCGGTTTCACGGCATTTTCGATGATGATATGCATATTTATCAGGAAAACGAGGATGGTTCACCGTGGTTTAATTTTGCCTACGCCGACCTGCTGTTCGACTTCATTCAAGAGATTGGGCTGATTCCGTATGTGGAGCTCGGTTATATGCCGTCTAAATTGGCAAAAACGCAGTATACCGTGTTCGACAATCCGGCAATCTGTATCAGCATGTACAATGATTCGGAAAAGTGGCAGGCGTTGGTGCAGGCATGCCTGTCGCACTGGATTGACAAATACGGTCTGGCGAACGTGCGCAAATGGCGATTCACCGTGTTTTCGATGAATTACAGCAGACTGCAGTATACCGCGCCGGTCATGTCACACGAGGACTACTGCAAGATGTTTGAAGCGACCTATCAGACGATTAAAATGATCGATCCCGAACTAAAGCTGGGAGGTGCCGGATGCTTTCCGGGTATTGCGCTTGCACCGGACGGTCTGCGTCGGTTTCTTCTCGATGTTAAGGAGCACGGCTGTCCGCCGGATTTCATCACGGTACAATGCTATCCGCACGAAGACTTTTCACAAGATAGTGATTTCTTCTATTTTACCTCTAAACAGATCTCGATGCCGTCGGTGCTGAGTAAGGACAAGAATTTTACCCTGCACTTTCTGCAGCGGCTGAACCGCATCCGACAGGAAATTGGCTTTGCAGACTGTCCGGTTGTAGTTGAGGAGTGGAATTCTACCCTGTGGCAGCGTGATCTGTCAGGCGATACCTGTTACAAAGCGGCATGGCTCATCAAAAATATTCTGCAGAATTATGATCAGGCGGAATATCTCGGCTACTGGCTGCTGACCGACTTTCTTGACGAATGGCTGGTACCGGGCGGCGTATTTCATGGCGGATACGGTCTGTTTACTATCAACGGAATACCCAAGGCCGGCTATCAGGCCTTGCGGATGCTGGGTCGAATCGGTGAGCGCAAAATCGCTTCCGGTGAGGGATGGTTTGTCTCCCGAACCGAAAACACGATTCAAGTCTATCTGTACCATTACTGCCATTATGATGCGCTGTACCGCTACCGCTATCAGAAGCTGACCGACCCACACGATGCCTACAAGGTGTTCGAGGTTGACGGACGGCTCAAAATCGAGCTGGAACTCTGCGGATTGGACCCGGGTGTATATCGGCAGGAAAGCTGGACGCTCAACCGGTCGGCAGGCTCAACATTTGACAAATGGCTGGAAATGGAAGCGCCCAGAGTCATGACGCCGGAGGATTTAAACTACTTAAACGATATGGCACAGCCGCTCTGTAAAATTCGAGATACGGATACCGCAGGTGCGCTACACCTGCAGACGGAACTGGAGCCGCATGAGGTACGTCTGATTGTGCTGAAAAAGCGGGATGGATAAGATACCCGCGCAAGGAAATCCGTCATTTTTGCAGTCTGATATCGAAAAACTGAACTCCATCATACAGAAATACTCTGTCACGCAGAGAAACCGCCGGAATATCGGGAGCGATATTCCGGCTTTTCTGTATTCCTTCTCCGCATTTGCGAGTAAACTGTAAGCATGAAAACGAGCAGACCTGCAGGAAAACGCTCACATAAGAAAGAAAAAGAAAAGGGGAGAAAAACATGGCAGCAACAAGACAGACTGTGCAGAGCAATGCAAGCACAAATGTAAAAACCAGCATCTTTGAAAAGATCTCCTACGGTATGGGCGATGTTGCATGCAACGTAGTATTCGCACTCACCAGCGGTCTGATCACGTACTTCTACACCAACGTCATGAGCGTATCGGCGGCTATGGTCGGTATGATAATGCTCATTTCGCGTATTTTTGACGGTATTTCCGATGTGGCGATCGGCCTCATCATGGACAAGGTGCATTCCAAGCACGGACGAGGCCGAGCGTGGGTGCTCTGGATGGCACTTCCGTACGGCATTTCCGCCGTAGCGCTGTTCTGTCTGCCCGCAAATGCAACAGCGGCTGTGCAGGCCATCTACATTTTCATCACCTATAACCTGTGTACAACGGTTGTCTACACTGCACTGAATCTGCCCTACGGCGCAATGGCTCCGCTGATGACCAGTAACGAGCAGGATCTTGCCCGCATCAACCTGTTCCGCATGGCGATGTCGCCGATTGGCAACATGATCGTTTCTGCGGCCTCCCTGCCCATCATCAACCGCATGGGCGGCGATCAGGCGGCGTGGATCAAGGTAACGCTCATCTACTCGGTAGTCGCTATCGGCCTGCTTCTCTGGTGCTTCTTCGGCACCAAGGAACGCGTCAACACCCAGGCAGCACAGGAAGCAGAAAAGCTGCCGGCAAGCGTTCGTTTTGGCGCACTCATTCACAACAAGTACTTCCTTATGATCCTGTTCGCATCCCTGTTCCTTGCGGTTTACCAGACCGTCAACGGCACGGTTGCAACCTACTACGCGCAGTACATTCTCGGCAACAACGAATATTACAGCGTGCTCAATCTGGCGGAAAACATCCCGCAGGTAGTCGTTATCATGATTCTCGCGCCGTTCATCAAGAAGTTCGGCAAGCGCAATCTGGTTCTCGCCGGTGCAATTTTGACCATGGTCGCTCAGCTGACGCTGCTGGCAGTCCCGGCAAATCCGGCGTTTGTTGCCGCTGTTGCTGCAATCCGCGGCATCGGCAAGGCCCCGCTGTTCGGCTGTGTATTTACCATGATGGCTGACGTTGTCAACTACGGCCACTGGAAGACCGGCGTTCGCGTACAGGCTCTCATTTTCAGCGCTGCAACGGTCGGCCAGAAATTCGGCGGCGGCATCACCGGTGCAATTATCGGTCAGCTGATGGACAAGTCCGGCTTTACCGGTCTGGCGCAGGAAATTCCGTCCGCAGTAGCAATGGTCGAGAATTTGTACATTTGGGGCACGGTATTCGCCTGGGCGATTATTATCGGGCTGATGCTGGCGTACAAGCTGGAGAAAAACTATGACGGCATGATTCGTGACATGGAGAACAAGGGTATGCTCAAGCAGGCAGACTGACAAGGAGAATCGCAATGTATCAGAACTATCAATATGAAGTAGACCCGAAAGACCCGCTCAAGCCGCTCTATCAGGGTACATTTGAAGAAAAAGTAACGGTTGGTGGAAAAGAACGTCGCTATCTGGTGTATATTCCGAAGGGTGCGCGTCCTTCGACGGCAGGCGTGTTTATCCTGCCGGAGAATGGCAAGACCGCCGATGATCTCTGGCGCGACAGCTGGTGGCGCATGATTGCGGACACCGAGGAGACCAAGGAAAAGCTGATCGTATTCTTTCTCGAGCCGGAGAACGGTGTGTGGAACACAGACGAAGCATACGGCAAGCCGGACGGCGATGTAGTCTATATCGAGCAGGTGTATCTCGCCGGTGCGCAGCGCTTCAAGTTCTGCGTACACGAAGCCAAGTTCTACCTGACCGGCTGCCGCGAAGGCGGTGTGCTGGCAAATATGGCCGCGATGTATAATCCGGCGGTATGGGCAGGCGTGGCAACGGTCGGCGGCTCGCAGCTGAACGAGAATTACCGCCAGGCCGCGGCAGAGGACTTCTGCACCAATCTGGATGGCTTTATCGACGAAACACATCGTCTGAACCTCAAAAAAAGCGATATCCCGATGCCTGCATGGGTGATTAACGATCCAGAAAGCCCGGTCGGCACAGACAACGGCACCGCGGACTACTGGAAGTGTTCCTGCGGCATCACCGAAGATGGCAAACAGACTTTGCCGGATACGGTAACATATATTCGTTCGGCTGAGCCTCCCTATGCGCCCAATCAGGAGAAGGAAGCATTCCGCGTCTGCATGAGCACGATTCCCGGCGGTTCAGCCGATTACGCCAATCTGTTGCTGCGCCGTATTTGGAAGGATTTCCTCTATCGGCAGCGCCGCTGGATGAGCGGCCCAGGCGGCGACCTGCGCGTGACAAAGGATCCGGTAGCCGATCTCGGCATGGAATACCACTGCGAGGAAATCGGCGGCTGGATGCGCGAATGGTACGTTTATGTGCCGGAACAGGTCAAGCAGAATCCGGGAAAGCCGGTTCCGCTGGTGTTTGCGATGCACGGCTATACCTGCTCGGCAGAAATCTACTGCGGCAACTCGGAGTGGTACAAGGTAGCTGACAAGCACGGCTTCATCCTTGTACATCCGACCGCAACACCCGGCACCATGGAAGCAACAACTGTGGCCAGCAGTCCGGATAATGTTGCACTGCCAGCGTGGAATTTCATGCACACCGCGCCGAATGGTCCGGATGAACTGCTATTCTTCCGCACACTGCTCGAAAAAGTATGCACAGACCATGCTATCGACCGTACCCGCGTATACGCGACCGGTCATTCGCATGGCTCGGTAATGACGCAGGTGCTTGCCATGACTATGCCGGAGGTGTTCGCAGCAGCGGCACCGTGCTCTGGTGTGCTGTTCCAGGGATTTGGCATGGATATCCGCGTATTGCCGGAAATCCATAACCGCAAGGATTGTCCGATCCCAATCTGGATGTTCGGCGGCGAGCAGGAGCCGTGGCTGCTGCCCAATATCCCGACCGATACCAACTCGACCGGCGACAGCATCCGCATCTGGCGCGGCAACAACCATCTGACACCCGAACTTCCCGCAAACTGGGTGGACGGCTGGCAGGTAAACGGTCGCTGGCACGATCTGCATTATGCTCGCGAGGACGGTGCACCGATGGTCAACTATACCTGGGTAGATTACATGCCGCATGCGACCATGACCGAGATGAGCTTCCGTATCTGGGAAGAGTTCTTCAGCAAATTCTCCCGTGTGGACGGCGAGATCAAATATAACCCAGGAGTATAGATAAGCAAAACTTGTTTTGCGCCGCTGTCATATAGGTAAAATACAGCTTGCCTTCGCCGCGTTTCTTATCAAAAAATATTCTGATTCTCCGACCGCAAGCGGTTCGCTGGACAGCTTCTCCGACTCTGCAAGCGTAAGCAGCTATGCTGTAAACGCAATGTAGTGGACGGTTGCCAACGGCATCGTGAATGGCTCTAACGGTAAGCTGAACCTGAAGAATAACGCAACCCGTGCAGAGGCAGCCGCAATCCTTATGCGCTACTGCGAAATGGGCAAGTAAAAAAAATAAATTCTACAGCACAATACAGCCGGGCCTCTCAATCACGGGAGACCCGGCTGTATTTTTTCCTGAGATTCAAGATAAAAGCTATCGCATTATAGTGCTATTTGAGTATAATATTCAATCTTGCGTTCGAGTGTTTTCGCAACAGAAAAGTGTCGTAAAATGCTGTTTGGTAAATGAAATCTGCTCATTTATCAGATTAAAGACGCACGGGACTTTGTCGAATATGTGATTGACGGATGACAGAATTATCAATGGCTGATTCAGTAAAATTCCAATACATCATTGACGAGCGCAGGCTGAAATTTCTACATTCGTTCTATAACTTTCTCATTATCTGGATTTCATGCGTTTAGGTAAAGAAGAAGCCTTGGAGCACCGACGATAGAAAGTATTTGGCTTGAGCCCGGTCTGCCGCATGGCTTCTGCGGCGGTGATTTCCCCGGCACGCCATCGGGAAACCACCCGCTCGAAGTTTTCCGGCAGGGGCATTGGCTTGCGGCCGGTGTATTTACCTTGCTCTTTAGCAATGGCGATGCCCTCGCGCTGACGCTGCAAGATGTACTCACGTTCGAGCTCCGCGACCGCTGCGAATACAGTCAGCATAAACTTGCCGGTCGGCGTGGTCGTGTCGATAGCCTCTTTGCGGCTTACAAACTCCACCTGTTTCTCGGTCAGCCGTTCCACGAGATCAAGCAGATCGCGCGTGTTTCGTGCGAACCGGCTGATGGATTCTACGATAACCGTGTCACCGCGCCGGACGTATTCCATCATGCGGGTAAGCTCTGGGCGGTCGGCGTTTTTGCCGCTTGCCTTTTCGATGAAAACCTCGTCAACACCAAGTTCATGCAGCAGGACTTCCTGACGCGCAGTGTTCTGTTCCTCGGTGCTGACGCGGATGTATCCAATCTTCAAATCTGTTCCTCCATTCATTGCAATAGGGTCACCGCACGTTTTGACATATTTCAAAATTTCGAAAACAACCCTATTGACATAGTTTTCCGTTGTTTCAAATGGGTATACCCTAACGACACGCTCAAAAAATACCGGCTCTTGATGAGTCGGTATTTTTGTGTTTAGTCATCGTCAATGATATCGGCCAGCAGACCGATAATAGTCAGCGCACCGAGAATGACTTTTCCTGCGTTCATCTTCTCACCTCGTTTCAGTTGTCAGAAAAGTTTTCGACAGCTTCAATGATTAAATCAACAACAGCGCCAACGGCTTGGAAGATTGGACCGAGCGGAATCATAAGCAACATCTCCTTTCCTTAATACGCGTAGAGCAGTTCTCCGGTCATTTCGTGCAACAGAGTAGGATCATACAGCATTTCCTCGATTTCTTCCTCGGAGCAGCCGTAATCCAAGAGTGCCTGCACCTCATCAGCAGAGACACCAAAGGCTTTTGCAACGCTGAATAAGTCATCGTAGTTCACGGGCGTATCTATGCAGCAGTTGCGGTAATATGGAGAATAACGCCGCCACCAATGCTCATAGCTGGTTCTCGGCGCAAATGCCCCGGTAGTGATACGGCCTGCTCGGTCGATTCTCAAAATCTCGCCCTCCTTTGGCTCCAGAATATCGGTGGGCGCTTTTAGTCTCAGCTTCTTGATGGTTTTGCAGAGTATTTCCTGAGTGGAAGCGTAAATCAAGAAGCCACCATAGAACATCACGCAAAGCGGATTGTCTCCGACCACGAACCAGATGGAGTTGTCCTTATCTAGAACCGTAAAGACAAAGGAACCCTCGACCTTTTCAGCCATAGCTTGTAGGCTGTCGAAGTCGAGGGTTTTCTGCTGTTCAAGAAGCTGTACGGCAACGTAGCTGTCCGTTTCAACACTTGTCATCGGGAGATTTTCTTCCATACGGAGTTCTTTGTCATTCCAGAGAACGCCATTATGCGCGAGAGCAAAGCTGCTGCCGTCAACTTTGCCGAGAAACGGATGATTATTCTGGTTGAACTGCGCGTTGCCCTGTGTGGTCATACGGGTATGACCCATGACCGCGTTCACACCGTGTGGAATGTGAATCTTCATTTTTCGAGCGGGAAGGGGGCGCTTATAAATGCGCAGACGGCCGTTGAAGCTGTAGGCAATACCTGTCGCGTCCGTACCGCGAACTTGGCACTCTCTTGCGAGAGTGTTCAGGATTTTGTTTTTCGTATGGGTACTCAGGCACTCCTTAAAGTCGATTAAACCGAATAAACTGCACATATTACTCCTCCTCGCTTGCAGATACAGGTTCGTTAACGTAAAGACGACGCTCCTTCAAATACTGAATAAGCTCCGGCTCAGTGACATCATCCAGAAAATCAAACCAGCTAAGCTCCTGTACAACGGTATCGGACATAGAAATGGCCACCTCGACCAGATGATTTACCATCTGCAAGGTGGCTTTGAGGGTATTCAGCTTGAGAGTGCCGCGGAACATTCGGATTTCAACGGTATCCGGGTTCGTAAGGTTGACCGCCGTATAACGTCCGGCGCAGGAATTCTTTGCATGGCTCATCTGCTCGGACGGCGTGAGGCGAATGCCATACCGTGCTGCCCAACGGTTCATCTGGGACTGGGTGCGGCGGCTGAACCGTAATAGCTCTGCCCAGAACTTTTCGACAAAGTACAGCAAGCGGGCAATCGCGGCCTCCTGCTGCTCGTAAGTACAGCCGAATGCCAAGCGAGAAATATGTACGTGAAGCCCGCAGGTTCCGGCGGCATGGCTCAGATACCCCATGCTCTGAGCTTTACGGAGAACTTCCGCCCATGGCATTTCGTTCAGGTGATATTCGAGCGTCATCGGGTGTGTAACGAGCTCCAAGCCTTCATCCAGACTGCCGTCCGTCTTGATGTAGAGATTTTCGGCATCCTTGTTGGCGATGTCGAGCAGCTTCTGCGCATTGCTGTTCACCGTGCCGCCGTCATCGATTTCGAGCTCCACGCCGAAATGACGCAGACCCTTGCCATGGAACACGAGATCAGGCGTGTAGCTGTATTCGTGGATGACCTCGCAGTGCTCATCCCAGCAGGATGCGCAGTAGGCGTTGTCATCATTGTCCCAATAGGTGCGGTCGCGGTGAATAATGCGGTTGCAGTCCTCGCAGCGGACGTAGTATTCATCAAAGCAGT
>ERZ773248.482-NODE-482-length-50727-cov-7.499072_pt1 | contig 50727 bp, 42 predicted proteins | sample MGYA00580518_ERZ773248 | MGnify/ENA primary metagenome ERZ773248 (study PRJEB29015, sample SAMEA2737762) | human gut metagenome | biome: human gut; feature: human-associated habitat; material: faeces | place: China | collected 2012 ...
TGTTTTACTAAGATTTTTACTAAATTTGGATGACAAGATATACGAATTTATGCCACGATATGCGACGAAAACAAAGAAAATACTCTATCACAGCAAATCGTATAAAGTGGCGTAAAATCAAGGAAAATCAGTATTTTCAAGGAGTTTTTAAGGCATGATAAAAATATTATTTGTTTGCCACGGCAACATCTGCCGTAGCACCATGGCTCAATATGTCATGCAATATTTAGTGGACAAGCGGGGCTTATCCGACTGTTTTTACATTGATTCTGCTGCCACCAGCAGAGAGGAGATTGGAAATGGGGTGCATCATGGAACCCGTGCGAAGTTGCGTGAGGTGGGAATCCCATGCGGAGACCATCGGGCACGACAGATGACACGTGGAGATTATGAGGAATATGATTATCTGATCGGCATGGATACCTGGAATATTCGCAATACGAACCGGATTGTTGGAGCGGATCCAGATCATAAGATCCATAAGCTGCTGGAGTATACGAACCGGGGTGGAGATATTGCGGATCCGTGGTATACCGGTAATTTTGATGAGACATATCGGGATGTGTCAGAGGGTTGCGAAGGGCTGCTTGCACATATCCTGAAGGAGGACATGGATTGAAACTGATACATTGTGCGGATCTGCATCTGGGTTCCAGAATGGAATCCGGACTGCCGCCTGCGAAGGCGCAGGAGAGGCGTATGGAACTGCTACATACATTTGTGAATATGGTGGAACGTGCTTCCGGCGAAGGCGTGGAAGCTATGTTGCTTTGCGGAGATCTGTTTGATACGGAACAGGTGTCTGTCCGGACAAAGAGTGTGGTGAGAAATACGATCGAGGCACACCCGGAGATCATGTTTTATTATTTGCGAGGAAATCATGATCGGATGGAGCGGACATCCACAAAAAGGATACAAAATCTCCGCACATTTAATGACGGATGGACTACTTATGAGCAAGGAGACATTACCATTACCGGTATGGAATTATCAGGAGAATGGGATCCGACATGGGCTGATCAGCTGCAGGAGGAGCTTTCTGATTATCCGGGCAAACTACATGTCGTAATGCTTCATGGAATGGTCAGTGAATATGGTCAGGGAGAAGAAGGAATCGCACTTCGGGATCTGCGTGGACGGAGCATTGATTATCTGGCACTTGGGCATGTGCATTCTTTCCGACAGGAAAAGCTGGATGAACAGGGAATCTGGTGTTACAGCGGATGTCTGGAAGGCAGAGGGTTTGACGAGTGCGGAACGAAGGGTTATGTGATGCTGGAGACGGTGGCTCAGCATCTGGTGCCCACATTTGTACTGGTGGCAAAGCGGACGCTGCGTGAGGTGGTGATTGAAGTCACAGAGACATATACAGAGCAGGAGATCATGGCTCAGATACAAGGGCAGTTAACAGAGATTCCGTCGCAGGATCTGATAAAAATAGTTCTGAAGGGGCAGGTAAGTCCGGAGTGTGATCTTGATCTGCTGTGGATGAAGCGGAAGCTGGAGTCCGATTATTATTTTCTGAAGATCAAGGATCAGACAAAGGTCGCAGTGCGAGCAGAGGATTATCAGTATGACCGGTCTTTGAAGGGCGAGTTTGTGAGGTTAGTTCAGGAGACAGATCTTTCAGAGGAAGATCAAAGCGAGATATTGAAGCTTGGGATACAGGCACTGAAGGGAGAGGCATAGCATGCAGATCAGACGGATACAGATTGCGGATTTTGGAAAACTGCATGATATGGAACTGGATTTTTCTGAAGGGTTTCAGACGATCACCGGCGAAAATGGCTGGGGGAAATCCACCATGGCGGCATTTATCAAAGCGATGCTGTATGGCATGGAAGCAACCACCAGACGTTCTCTTCTGGACAATGAGAGACGCCATTATCAGCCCTGGCAGGGTGGAGCTTATGGTGGAAGTATGGAATTTACAGCTGGTGGAAAGACTTATCGTGCAGAGCGTACCTTTGGCAGCAAAGAAAAGGATGATACTTTTGCACTGTATGATCTGAGCACTGGACTTCTGAGCACTGATTATTCGGAGCGGCTGGGAGAAGAATTATTTCATATTGACCGTGGAGCCTGGGAACGGAGTTGCTATCTTGGGCAGCGGAAGCTGGAAGTGCTGGTAAACGACAGTCTGCATGCAAGGCTCAGTCATGCAGAAGAGGATGCAGGCGATATTGAAAATTATGAGCGGGCAGCAGCGTCTCTGGAAGAGCGCATGAAGTTTCTGAAGAAGACGGGCAATCGAGGGGAGATTGCAAAGCTTCAGGAGGAACGAAGGCAGGTCAGAGAACAGATGGAGGCTTATGAGATTCAGCAGGAAAAGCTCTGGAAGGCGCAGCAGGAACTGTTGGAGAAGAGATTGAAGGAGCAGGAGGAGAAGCTTCAGGAAGCTAACGTGCGCCTGGCGGGATATGAGGAGCTTCCAATGAAAGAGCAGGAACTTGATCGGCTGCGAGAGCAGATTTTCCGATTTCAGGCTGCCCAGGAACGGGAGCAGACAGCGAAGCAGCAATATATGCAGGCCCAGAAGCAGGAAGAGAGACGAAAAGCGGAATTGGAAGAGGTTCGTGAGTGTGCACAGGAGCAGAAACACGGCGACAGAAAATGGATGCTGACAGGTGTGACTGGTCTGATCGTGATGTTGACGGGTATTGTGTTGATGGTATGTTGCTTTTCAGACAACATATTCATGACAGTACTGCTTGGCATTTTGATACTGCTCGGTCTTGTCTTGACAATCACCTCATTTCTCCAGTTATCCAGAAATCAGAGTTCCTGTCATCTTGCAAAAGAGATCTACAACCAACGTGTGGCAGAATTGCAGCAGTATCAGAAGCAGAGCAAGCAGTTGAAAAAGCAGTGGGAAGAGGCAGAAGCAGAGAGAAAAGAACAGGAGCAGGATCCGATTCTGCAAAAGCTTCGGAAAGCAACGGGCTATGTCATGGAGCAGCTTCCAGACGGAGAGATGCTGGAGCAGTGCTGGCAGCAGGAACGGGAGCGGAGCAGGGAGTTTCAGAATCTACGTCAGAGCTGTGAGAATCATCGAAAAGAGGTACGGAAGTGTCAGCAGGAACTGGATTCTTATGAACAGCAGAGAAAACATGTGGGACAGACGGAGGTTCGTCTGGAACTGGAAGAAAAACTGACGGATTTATCAGAGCAGATTCAGGAGCTGGAGCAAAAATATGAACTGTTATCCCGAACGCTGGAACTTCTGAAGACAGCCAGAGATCGATTCCTGGGAAGATATCTGACCACACTGAAGGAAAAAACAGCGGAGTATCTTGCTATTCTGGAACCGGCATGGAAGGACAGTATTGAGATGGATGTGAATCTGAAGCTTCGGGTCCGTCAGCAGGGGATCCTGCGTGATCCGGAATATTTCAGCACTGGCTGGCAGGACCTGTTTCGGCTGGCGCAACGGTTTGCACTGATGGATGCGTTGTGCGAAGGAGAATCATCGGTGGCGGTCCTGGATGATCCCTTTGTGAATCTGGATGAAGAGAAGCGGGCGCGGACACTGGAATTATTGAATCAAATAGGAAAACAGCGGCAGATCATTTATTTTACCTGCCGCCGTTAAGATCAGGGAACATCATTCGTTTTTGCTTGTGAACAGCGGATGATGTTTTCTTGCGTAAAGATATGTAATTGTGTGGATCAATGTGGTCAGGATCCAAGAGGTGGCATAGCAAAGGTACAATACCTGCTGGGTCGGGAACCAGGTAAATATGGTGGCAAGCCAGATGATCCGGTATAGACAGGCACCGGAGACAGCCACCAGCATGGGTGTGATCGCGTATCCAAGGCCGCGCATAACACCCATGACCACTTCCATGATACCGCATAGAAAATACGGCATGGCGATCCAGAACATTCGGATCTGTCCGGCAGAGATCACAGCTGGATCTGTGGAGTAGATGGATAGAAGCTGTCTGGAAAACAGATTGGCAGTACCACCCATAAGGATGCCGGTTACAGTGACAAGTCCTAAGCAGGAGAAAAGGATCTTATTGATCCGTTCAGGTTTTCCGGCACCGTTATTCTGGCTTACGAAGCTGACCGTTGCCTGATGAACTCCATTCATGGAAATATATACAAAATTTTCGATACTGGCAGAAGCACTGCTGCCGGCCATGACTACTGAACCAAAGGAGTTGATGGAGGACTGGATCAGCACATTGGAGAAGGAAAACATACCACTCTGGATTCCGGCTGGCAGCCCGATCCGCAGCATGCGGATCAACTGATCTTTTTGAATATACAGCTTTCGGATGTTCAGATGACAGGGGCCATCTGTCCGACATAGGCAGTTCAGGATCAGAATGGCACTTAAAGTCTCTGACAGGATCGTTGCCAGAGCAACACCGGCCACATCCATGTGAAGCACGATCACAAAGAGCAGGTTCAGGACTACATTTAGCACTCCTGCAGCAGACAGAAAATAAAGTGGCCGCTTGGTATCGCCCATGGCACGCAGGATTGCACTGCCGAAATTATATGCCATGTTGGAAGGCATACCGATAAAAATAATCATTAAATATAGAGAAGCTTTATCAATGACATCGGCAGGAGTCCCCATCCATTGAAGCATTGGCCGGCCAAATAAAAATCCCAACAGAATCATGGCAGAGCCAGATAAAATACTGACACTGACGGCTGTGTGGACACCGTCTTTTGTTCCCTGATCGTCCTGGTTTCCAAGCGTTCGTGCCACATTTACATTGGCTCCGATGGAAAATCCGATAAATAATGTGGTCAGCAGGCTTAAAAGCTCAGTAGTGGAACCTACAGCTGCCAGGGAAGTACTTCCGGCAAAACGGCCGACCACGATCACATCTGCAGCATTGAACAGAAGCTGCAGACAGCTTGACAGCATCAAAGGCAAACTAAATGCAATGACCTTTTGTAAGACCGGGCCATTGCACATATCCATTTTATAGGATTCTTTTGACATCATTGTCCCCTCCATTTTCTGCGATATTCTCTTGCAGTGATTCCTTCTGCTTTTTGAAATACTTTATTGAAATAGCTGTTGTCATCGATTCCGCAGGCTCGGGCGATCGCTTCAATCTGCTGATCGCTGAAACGTAATAGTTCTTTAGCTTTCGTGATCCGTTGGGAATTGACATAACTTCCTACGGTGATTCCGAAGGCTTTTTTGAATTCCCGCGACATATGGTATTTGCTGATATAGAACTGGTTTGCCAGTTCGTCAAGGGATATTTTTTCAGTAAAATGCTCATCCAGAAATCCACGGATCTCCAGAAGCTTAGAGGCAAGATTATCCTCTTTTTTGGCAGGAATTTCAGTCTGCCAGGTCAGTATCTGTGTAACCAGCCGGTGCAGCAGCTCATTTTCCAGCAGTTCCCGGTTACCGGCACGATTTTTCTCCAGGATCAGTATCTGTTCCAGAAGGGACTGGAAATCGGAAGGGCTGTCCGGATGAAAGACAGAAGCCTTCTGGTGACGGGTAAAATAAGCATGATATCCGGACATTGCAGTTCCGTAAAAATGCACCCACAGGAGAGTCCAGGGATCGTCCTCACTGCTTTCGTGAGCATAAGGTTCCTGGCAATCCAGAAAGATATGATCGCCGGGGCCGATCTCCCAGCGGTTTTTCCCAATGGTAACGGTTCCTCGGCCGGACAGCACAATAAAAAAGAGATAGGATTCCAGATGGGATCGGCGGCTGATATGACGGTCCCGGCTTTTGAGCCGTCCAGTTTCCTGAATATACAGAAGATTCTGACGGGCAAATGAGCTTGGCGTATGGATATAGCGACAGATCTGATCATTTTGTAAAATTACTGCCATGAACATACCTCCAGGAGTAAAATATATAGGAGCAATATAATACTATTTTTTCGCAAGGATTTACATAGATTTCTTATATTTTCTATCTTATAATATAGTCCGGTTTTTGTAAAGTAAATACAAGTTATTACTATTTTTTAGGAGGAATATATGAGTAAAAAAGCATTGATCACAGGTATCACAGGACAGGATGGTTCTTTCCTTGCAGAGTTTCTGCTGGGAAAAGGGTATGAGGTACACGGCATTACCCGCCGTTCTTCGCTGGCAAACACCGGAAGAATCGACCATCTGCTGGAGAAACATGCAGTGACTCTTCATGATGGAGATCTGTCTGATTCATCCAGTCTGATCCGTATCATCGGAGAGGTACAGCCGGATGAGATCTACAACCTGGCTGCACAGAGTCATGTACAGGTAAGCTTCGATGTACCGGAGTATTCAGGAGACGTAGACGCACTTGGTGTCTTAAGAATTCTGGAGGCTGTCAGAATCACCGGTCTTACTAAGAAAACGAAGATCTATCAGGCATCCACTTCTGAGCTTTACGGAAAAGTTGAGGAGGTTCCGCAGCGTGAGACCACTCCGTTCCATCCGTACAGTCCGTATGCAGTAGCAAAGCAGTATGGCTTCTGGATCGTGAAGGAATACAGAGAAGCATATGGTATGTTTGCTGTAAACGGAATCCTGTTCAATCATGAGTCTGAGCGTCGTGGAGAGAATTTTGTAACCAGAAAGATCACTCTGGCAGCAGGAAGAATCGCTTGCGGTATTCAGGACCACCTGGAGCTTGGAAATATGGATTCTTTAAGAGACTGGGGATATGCCAAGGATTATGTAGAGTGCATGTGGCTGATGCTGCAGCATGAGACTCCGGAAGATTTCGTTATCGCAACCGGAGAGCAGCATACGGTACGTGATTTCACCGAGCGCGCATTCAAAGCAGTTGGCATCGACCTTCGCTGGGAAGGAACCGGCATTGATGAGAAGGGTTATGATGTGAAGACCGGCAAGATGCTGGTATGCGTCAACAAAGCATGGTTCCGTCCGACCGACGTGGATAATCTGTGGGGAGATCCGACCAAGGCGAAGACGGTTCTTGGATGGAATCCGCAGACCACCACTTACCAGGAACTGGTAGAGATCATGGCAAAACATGACCTGGAGCTGGCAAAGAGAGAAGCAGCATTAAGAAACGTGCAGTAGACAGGAGAGAAAAAATCATGATGAATAAAGATGGAAAGATTTATGTGGCAGGTCACCGGGGAATGGTAGGTTCAGCCATCGTGCGTTCTCTGGAGAGAAACGGATACCACAATATTATTACCAGAACCCATAAAGAACTGGATCTGACCCGTCAGGATCAGGTGGAGAAATTCTTCGCAGCGGAGAAGCCGGATTATGTATTTCTGGCTGCTGCAAAAGTAGGCGGAATCGTTGCAAACAGCGAAGCTCTGGCTGACTTTATGTATGATAACATGATCCTTGAGATGAATGTGATCCACGAAGCATGGAAAAATAACTGTAAAAAGCTTCTGTTCCTTGGATCCAGCTGTATTTATCCGAGAATGGCTCCGCAGCCGATGAAAGAGAACTGTCTGCTGACTTCTGAACTGGAGAAGACCAACGAGGCATATGCACTGGCAAAGATCAGTGGTCTGAAATACTGCGAGTTCCTGAACCGTCAGTATGGAACCGATTATATCAGCTGTATGCCGACCAATCTGTACGGACCGAATGATAACTATCATCCGACCCACAGCCATGTACTTCCGGCACTGATCCGTCGCTTCCATGAAGCAAAAGAGCAGGGACTGACCGAGGTTACCTGCTGGGGTACTGGTTCACCGCTTCGTGAGTTCCTGTATGTGGATGATCTGGCAGATGGATGTGTTTATCTGATGAATAACTACAGCGGAAATGAGACTGTCAACATGGGTACCGGAAAAGAGCTGACCATTAAGGAACTGACAGAACTGGTGGCAAAAGTGGTTGGTTACACAGGAGAGATCAAATGGGATCCGTCCAAGCCGGATGGAACACCGAGAAAGCTTCTGGATGTATCCAAGCTGGAAGGTCTTGGCTTCCATTATAAGACTGAGCTGGAAGAGGGAATCCGTCTGACTTACGAAGATTTCCTTCACAATCCCATGAGAGCAGAGAGATAGGAGCCGGTATGAAACATTATGGAGTGATTATGGCCGGTGGTGGAGGAACCCGTTTCTGGCCGTTGAGCCGTCAGGCAATGCCGAAGCAGATGCTGAATCTAAGCGGCAAAGACCGGATGATCAATGAGACGATCGATCGTCTGGATGGTGTCATCGAGAAAAGAAATATGTTTATCGTGACCAATGAGAAACAGGCAGGAAAGATGTTAGAGTGTGTGGATGGCAGAATTGCGAAAGACCACATTCTGGCAGAGCCGTCTGCAAGAAATACGGCAGCATGTATTGGATATGCAGCTATGGAGATTGTCAAAAAATATGGTGATGGTATCATGTGTATCTTTCCGTCAGATCATTTTGTGAAGAAAGAGGCTGCTTTTAAGGAAATCCTTGGTGAAGCGATCAAGGCAGCAGAGGAGCAGGATAAGCTGATCACCATTGGTATTGCTCCGACCTTCCCATCCACAGGCTATGGCTATATTAAATTTGATAAAAAAGAAGATGCCATTGCCCGCAAGGTAGAGGAATTCAAGGAAAAACCGGATCTTGAGACGGCGAAAGCCTATGTAGAGAGCGGTAACTATGCATGGAACAGTGGAATGTTTGTGTGGAAAGCCTCTACCATTCTGAAGAAGTTTGAGCGTCTCCTGCCGGATATTTATGAGTGTCTGGTGAAGATTGGGGATGCTATGAATACTCCGGAAGAAGAGAATGTGATACAGGAGATCTATCCGGTGATCCCGAAGATTTCCATTGATTATGGTATTATGGAACGTTCTTCTGACGTTCTGGTGCTGTCCGGTGATTTCGGCTGGAACGATGTGGGAAGCTGGGATATGATGAAGGTCATCTATGATGCAGACCAGAATGGAAATATCATTGTAGGAGATCAGGTGAACATTGATACAACAAACACCATTTCTTTTTCTACTGGAAAAATGATCGCGACCATTGGCGTGGATAATCTTGTTGTTGTGGAAACGGAAGATGCTGTCTTAGTATGCAGCAAAGACCGGGTGCAGGATGTGAAGAAAGTAGTAGATACCTTGCAGGAACAGGGCAGAACGGAATTGCTGTAAAGGATATGCAAAAGCGCAAGAGGAGAATAAGCATGGATTATAAAGCAAAATATGAGCAGTGGTGTCAGGATCCTATTTTTGATAAGGAGACGAAGGCCGAACTTTCTGCCATTGCAGGAGATGAAAAAGAGATCGAGGATCGTTTTTACAAAGATCTTTCCTTTGGAACAGGTGGACTTCGCGGTGTGATCGGAGCTGGAACCAACCGGATGAATGTGTATACGGTGACCAAGGCAACGCAGGGTCTGGCTAATTATATTAAAAAACAGGGCGGCGAGGATAAAGGTGTGGCAATCGCATTTGATTCCCGTCACATGTCTGTGGAATTTTCTGAGAAGGCAGCGCTGTGTCTCAATGCCAACGGAATCAAGACCTATCGTTTTGAGACGCTCAGACCGACTCCGGAGCTTTCCTTTGCTTTGAGAGAACTTCATTGTATCGCAGGAATTGTTGTGACTGCCAGCCACAATCCGCCAGAGTATAATGGATACAAGGTATATTGGGAGGATGGCGCACAGATCACAGCACCGAAGGATAAAGAGATCATCGCAGAAGTGAATGCAGTGACTGATTTCGCTTCCATCAAGATGATGGATCGTGCAGAGGCAGAAGAGAAGGGATTGTTCCATGTGATCGGAAAAGAGATTGATGATCGTTACATGGAAGAGCTGAAAAAGCTGGTCTTAAGTCCGGATGTGATCAAAGAGATGGCTGACAGCCTGAAGATTGTCTATACACCGCTCCATGGAACCGGTAATCTTCCGGTCCGGCGCGTGCTCAAAGAGCTTGGGTTCACGCAGGTACAGGTGGTTCCTGAGCAGGAACTGCCGAATGGAGATTTTCCAACTGTGTCTTATCCGAACCCGGAAGATCCGAAAGCATTTGCACTGGCTCTGGAACTGGCAAAGAAGACAGATGCGGATCTGGTTCTGGCAACAGACCCGGATGCAGATCGCCTTGGTATTTATGCAAAAGATTCCAAAACCGGAAATTATATGCCATTTACCGGAAATATGTCTGGTCTTCTGATCGCTGAGTATGAGCTGAGCACCAGAAAAGAGACGGGGCGTCTGCCAAAAGATGGTGCATTGGTGACTACCATCGTATCCTCCAATATGGCAGAAGCAATCGGAAAAGAGTACGGCATTGATGTGATTGAAGTCCTGACCGGATTCAAATACATTGGGGAGCAGATCAAGTTCTTTGAGCAGGATCATTCTCATACCTTCCTCTTTGGATACGAGGAGAGCTACGGTTGTCTGGTAGGAACCCATGCAAGAGATAAGGATGCGGTTGTGGCTGTAATGGCTTTATGTGAGGCTGCGGCTTACTACAAGAAGCAGGGTCTGACATTGTGGGATCAGATGCTGAAGATCTATGAAAAATATGGCTATTACAAGGAAACTCTGGTATCTGTTACCATGAAAGGTGTGGATGGAGCTGAGAAGATCCAGAGCATTCTGAAGCAGATGCGCGAAAATCCGCTGAAACAGATCGGTGACTACAAGGTACTGGCTGTGAGAGATTATGATGCGGACACCAGACTGGATATGGAGACGGGCAAGGTAACTGCCACAGGTCTGCCGAAATCCAATGTACTTTATTATGAACTGGAGCATGATGCATGGTGTTGTGTGCGTCCTTCCGGTACAGAGCCGAAAGTGAAATTCTACATGGGTGTGAAGGAAGAAGGACTTACACAGGCTGAGCATGCTCTGGAAGGTCTTAAAGAAGCCATGACAAAGATTGTACAGTAACACCCATTTCGGAGAAGATATATGAAATGTATTGTGCTGGCGGGAGGAAGCGGGGACCGTTTATGGCCCCTCTCCCGCAAAAATTATCCCAAACAGTTTATTCATATCAAGGAAAACCGCTCCTTGTTTCAGGAGACTATTGCCAGAAATATCCCATTTTGTGAGGAATTTTATATTATTACATCCAATCGGTATGCCAATATCGTAGAAGGACAGCTGCAGGTCTTTCAGGGACTTCGTTATCGATGCTTTTACGAGGAAGAGGGTAAGAAAACTGCCCCTGCGGTAGCTATTGCCTGTCTGTGTGACAACCGTTCAGAGGATTATCTGGTGGTATCCACAGACCATATGATCGAAGGTGGAGATTATAAGGGCGCCATCGCAAAGGGTCGGGAATATATTCCGCAGGGAAAGATCGTGTGTCTTGGCATTCCTGCCTGGCGGTTTGAGCCTGGATATGGATACTTCAGACAGGTGGAAGAACGAACAGAGTTTCGGCACAGCGATATGACAGAAGAGATCCCGGCAGGAGAAAAATGGTACTATGATACCGGAATCTTATTGTTTAATGGTGGGGATTTTCTTCATGAACTGTCCAGAAAATCACCGGCTCTCTATGCTCAGATCAGAGAATGTGTGGATCAGCTTGATACCTACGAGAGAAATGTTCTGGTGCCGGGCAGACTTGTGGAAGAACTGGAGCCGGTAAGCATTGGACGGGCAGTGACCAGTGTGTCAGATAAAGTGCTGCTTTTACAGGCAGATTTCAAATGGAGAAGAATCATGACGCTGGAGTCATTGGATCAGTATTATCATGGAGAGGATTCCGGCCGGGTGATCCGTAATGACTGTGAAAATGTGTCAGTGATGAATGAAGCGGCGCATCAGCTGGTGGTTGCCAATGGATTGGAAGATGTGATCATTGTCAACACAGCAGATGCGGTCTATGTGTCCCGAAAGAGCGAAGCGGATCAGATCAAGAGCATTATCCGGGAGAATTACGAGAAGCAGCAGTCTTATTTTGATGAGGGAACAGTCTATTATACCCCTTGGGGCATCAAAGAGACCATACATTACGGGGATTCCTGTAAGGTAAAGAAGATCACGATTTTTCCGGGGAAAGAGCTGTCCAGACATGTGCATAAGCTTCGGACAGAGCATTGGTCTGTGATCAGTGGAGTCGCAACCATTCAGCTGGATGAACAGATGGGTGAGTATGGATCAGGTGAAAGTATCTCTGTGCCCATGGGAACACCTCATCAGATCGCCAACCGGGGAACGGAAGATCTCGTAGTCATTGAAGTAAGTGTAGGTGAGCTGGAATATGGTCATGGAAATGATCTGACCCGCCTGGCAGGTCAGTCTATTGTGAAGACGGACTGTGATGAGATCGTTCGCATGGAGCCTGCTTTTAAGGACAATCTCTGGGGAGGTACCCGTCTGCGGGATGTCTACGGCAAGAAATGCGACTATGATATTGTAGCGGAGAGCTGGGAATTGTCCACACATAAAGCCGGTCAGAGTATCGTTGCTACGGGAAAAAATAAAGGTCTTATGCTGGGTGAGTATATCAACCGGTTTGGCAGAGGTATATTAGGCTGGAAATGTGATCCTTATGAGCGATTTCCGCTTCTGATCAAGTTTATTGATTCCAGAGAAAGTCTTTCTATTCAGGTGCATCCTGGGGATGATTATGCACTGCAGAAGGAAGACGAATATGGGAAAAATGAACTGTGGTATGTGGTGGATTGTGAACCAGAGTCTTATCTGTATTGTGGATTTTCCAGAGACACAGATGAGGCAGAGGTGCGTCGCCGGATCAAGGATGGTACACTGACGGAGATCTTGAATAAGATTCCAGTGAAAAAGGGAGACAGTTATTTTATTGAAAATGGAACGGTTCATGCCATTGGACCAGGTGTACTGATCTGTGAGATCCAGCAGAGTTCTAATGTGACATACCGTCTGTATGATTACCAGAGACGCGACAAATACGGAGAACTGCGGGAACTGCATATTGACAAGGCCATGGAGGTGACGAATTTCCATGAGAAAGATATGGAAGCCGCCAAGACCATGGAATGCAAATACTTTTCGATTGAGAAAAGCGTGTTTGATGGAGAGGTTTCCTTTAATCTGGATGACTCCAGCTTCCGTGCCTTTGTGGTACTGGAGGGAAGCGGTCAGGTATCCTGTGGAGAGGAGTCATTAGCCTACCGTCCGGCAGACTGCTTTTTTGTTCCCGCAGGCAAGAAAACCGTTGTTTTCCATGGCTGCGGAACGGTATTGAAGGTTCAGGTGTAACAGGTTCTTAAGATTTATTTAAGATGACTGCAGATGATTGACACTGCTGGAACAGATTGTATATAATTCAGAAAGGAGGAGCTTTTGTGGGCTTCTCCTTTATATACATCAGATGAACAGGATATAAGTGCAGTGGTATTTTCAAGTATTGATTTTTTATTTAAATTTTTACCGATTTTTTTTGTGATCTATATGTTCTGTCCAAAGGCATGGAAGAATCTGTGCCTGTTTGCGGGCAGTCTTTTGTTCTACTTGTATGGGGTGAAGGATACGCCATGGTATCTCGCCCTGTTTTTAGTTTCCATAATTGTGAATTACAGGATGAGTTTCTGGATCGACGGCAGTTTGGAGCCGGTACAGAAAAAGCGAAGACTGGCGGCGGGAGTGATTTTTAATCTGTCTATTCTGGCCGTATTTAAATATACGCAGAGATTACCGCTGGGAATCAGTTTTTATACCTTTCAGGCGGTGGGATGGCTGATCGATGTATATCGGGAAGGAAGGATGCAGGATGCGAATTTCGTGAAATTCGGAACCTTTATGACGTTATTTCCTCATGTGACTTCCGGACCGATCCTGCGCTGGAAGGATACGGGCAGGGAACTGTCGCATCGGCGCGGAGGAGTTGATGCATTGGAAAATGGTCTGCGGGAGTTGACCATCGGACTTGGCATGAAAGTTCTGCTGGCCAATCAGATGGCAGATTTGTGGGAAAAGATCCGGGCAGTGGGCTATGAAAGTATCTCTACACCATTGGCATGGCTTGGTATTGTGGCATTCAGCTTCGAGATTTACTTTGATTTTTACGGTTATTCATTGATGGCAATTGGTCTTGGCGAAATGTTCGGATTCCATCTGCCGAAGAATTTTCAATATCCGTATATGGCGACTTCCATGACAGATTTCTGGCGTCGCTGGCATATGACGCTGGGAAGCTGGTTCAGAGATTATGTGTATATCCCACTGGGAGGCAGTCGTTGCAGCAAAGGGAAAATGATCCGGAATCTGCTGGTAGTGTGGCTGCTTACCGGATTGTGGCATGGTGCAGGCTGGAACTTTCTTTTGTGGGGATTCCTGTTATTTGTTCTGGTCGCAGTGGAAAAATTGTGTTTACTAAAAGTATTCCGACGTGTTCCGATTCTGGGACATGTATATATGATTCTGGCCATCCCGCTGTCATGGCTGATATTTGCCATCTCTGATCCAGGACAGATCTGGATCTATGTGCAGCGGCTGTTTCCATTTTTGGCAGCGGCGGGAAGATTTTCCTGGTTTGCCGGTGATTATCTGAAATACGGCAAAATGTATCTGATCACACTGCTGGCAGGAATGATTCTGATCACACCACTTCCGCGAAAGCTTTACGAGCGGTACAAAGGCAGCATGTGGTCGGCACTGGTACTGATCCTGATCTTCTGGTTCAGTGTGTACTGCATCTGGATCGGACAGGATGATCCGTTTATGTACTTTGGCTTCTGATATTATGCATAGTGAAATAGCAATTTCAAAAAAGGACAGACAACATGAAACAACGAAACTGGTATACGATCTTTTTACTTTCTACCTGTATTGTGACAGGTATGATCTATATAGCGGGAGTATATGCGCCGGACAGCATGAAGATCGCACGGGCGGCACTGCAGTATGTGTTTAATCCTTCTGAAGGAAGCTTTTCTGAGGGGAGCTTCTGGACGGATGGAGTGGAAGAAGAGATGCAGTCGACAGATGATGCGGCGGCTGATGATCTGAATTCGACAGATGCAGATAGTTCCGATGGGACTGCTTCAGATAATACGGATACAGTCACGTCAGATCAGAAGCTCACAGAGCAGCCACAGAGGGAGCTGTCACAGATTCCGGATGATTTTACAGGTGTTCTTTTTGTCGGAGATTCCCGGACAGTGGGACTGTCTGAATATGGAAAGCTTGGAAATGCAGATGTATTTGCAGACACAGGGATGAGTGTCTATAATGTGACGAAAAAAGCTTTGCCTGCGCCAGATGGTGAAAAACATACACTTGATGAGCGACTGCAGGAAAAGAACTATCAGATAATCCTTCTTATGCTGGGTATCAATGAGCTTGGCTATGACAGAAATGTGTCTTATAAGAGATACGCAGAACTGGTAGAGCACATCCGGGAGCTCCAGCCGGATGCATGGATCGTGTTGGAAGCGAATCTTCATGTGACGCAGGCACAGTCGGAAAAAGATAACATTTTTAATAATGAAAATATCAATCAGGTGAATGAAAATATTCGTCAGCTTGCACAGGAAAATGGTCTGGGGTATCTGGATGTGAATGTGTTGTTTGATGACGAAAATGGATGCCTTAAGGCTGATTATTCTGCAGATGGAGCACATGTCCTTGGCTCTTATTATGATGACTGGTCTGCGTGGATCTTACAGGAACTACAGTCCGGCGATGCCAATAATAGGTAGTCAGACATTTGCAAACAGTTGTAAAATCCTCCGTGATGGGGTATTCTATATAGGAATCTACGATAACGGAGGACTTAAAATTGCAGGATTTTGATACAGAGGAATCTGCAAGGCAGCAATTAAGAGCGCAGAGACGGGCAAAGCTGCGGGAAAAGAGAAGACGGGAACGAAGAAGAAAACAGATCCTGGTATTGAGCTGTATGGGGCTGGGAGTGATAATTCTTCTGACAGCGGGCGGCAGATTAATCGCAGGAAAGAAGAAAGCAGCTGATACAGCACAGAATACGCAGCACGAAACCATAGAGGAACAGAAGGCAGTGCTGACAGAGGTAACGGCGAATATAGATTTAGATGCCACGGAACAGGGGGAAGATGCGGTGAAAACCGCATCGGAAGGTTCAGACACATCGGAAGAATCAGATATATCTGATGAATCGGACGCAGATATGACAGCAGGCACAGCTTCGGCAGATATTCCATTTGCAGCAGGCTATGAATTTTCAACTACGGATTCCACATCAGGAACCAATGGGGAAGTACAGAGCACCTATGCATTGCTGGTGGATCTGGATGATAATACAATTGTCACTCAGCGAAATGCCAGGGATCGGATCAATCCGGCATCTATGACCAAGATTATGACAGTTCTGGTAGCAGCAGAGCATGTGACAGATCTGGAGGATACATTTACCATTACCCGTGAGATTACAGACTTCAGTTATTCCAATGACTGCAGTGCAGTTGGGTTTGGTGAAAATGAGGTTGTCACAGTAAAAGATCTGCTCTATGGAACGATCCTTCCGTCAGGCGGAGATGCAGCAGCAGGTCTTGCCTGTTATGTGGCCGGTTCTATGGACAGCTTTGTGGACATGATGAACCAGAAGCTGAGGGATCTGGGCCTGTCAGACAGTGCACATTTTACCAACTGTGTGGGTCTGTATAATGAAAATCATTATTGCAGTATCTATGATATGGCAGTGATCCTGAAAGCGGCGATGGAAAATGAATTGTGCAGGGAAGTCATGTCGGCACATACTTATACAACATCTCCTACGGAACAGCACCCGGAGGGAATCCAGATATCCAACTGGTTCCTGCGGCGGATCGAAGATAAAGAGACGAACGGAGAAGTGGTCTGTGCCAAGACCGGCTATGTAGTGCAGTCTGGAAACTGTGCTGCCAGTTATGAAGTGACCAACAGCGGAAAACATTATATCTGCGTGACCGCAAATGCACATAGCGGATGGCGGTGCATCTACGATCATGTGGAGATCTATAAAACTTATACGGAATAAAATATTGTCACTTAAAAATTTTATTCCAGATGGCATGTGCTACTTCTTCTTTGCTCATCAGTGGAAGTTCCTGGATATCATTTTTGGTGATCAAAGTCACCACGTTGGTATCGGTTCCAAATCCGGCACCGGCGGTTTTCAGGTTATTGGCAACGATCATATCTACATTTTTCTTGATAAGTTTTGCCTGGGAATTTTCCAGCAGATGTTCCGTTTCCATGGAAAAACCGCATAAAAACTGACCAGATTTTTTATGCTCACCAAGATATTTGAGAATATCCTGAGTGCGGGTCAGAGGGATAGACATATCATTGTCCCTTTTTTTGACTTTCTCAGTGCTGACCTGAGAAGGTGCATAATCGGCAACAGCTGCAGCCTTTACGATTGCATCCTGCTCTGGTGCAAGGGAAGTGACTGCATTGTACATATCCTGTGCAGAGGTGACGGACACGACGTTTACAAAAGGTGGTGGAGTCAGAGAGACAGGTCCGCTGACCAGAGTCACTTCAGCACCTCGCTGCATGGCAGCTTCTGCCAGGGCATATCCCATTTTGCCGGTGGAATGATTGGAGATAAAGCGCACCGGATCAATGGCTTCCTGAGTAGGACCGGCGGTGACCAGTACTTTTTTGCCTGTCAGATCTTTTTCGTAAGCCAGTTCCTTTAAGATATAGGAAAGCAGTACTTCCGGCTCCGGCATTTTTCCGGCTCCAGTGTCTCCGCAGGCCAGGTGGCCGCAGGCAGGATCAATGATCTGCCAGTGATAGTGGGCCAGTGTTTTTAAGTTATCCTGCACGATTGGATTTTCATACATGCCTGTATTCATGGCCGGAGAGATGAGCTTTGGGCATTTACAGGCGAGAATGGTAGTGGTCAGCATATCGTCAGCGATGCCGTGTGCCAGCTTGCCGATCACATTGGCCGAAGCCGGTGCCACCAGTACAAGGTCTGCCTTCTTTGCCACAGAAATATGCTCCACCTCAAAGGTGAAATTCCGGTCAAAGGTATCCACCAGACATTTATTTCCGGTGAGGGTTTCAAAGGTGACTGGAGTGATAAACTGAGTAGCATTTTGGGTCATGATGACCTGTACATCGCAGTGTAGTTTTTTCAACGCACTTGCGAGATTTGCAATTTTATATGCGGCGATACTTCCGGTAACGCCTAATACAACACATTTATTTTTTAACATAGATTCCTCCTGGACGGTTTAGACAGTCATTTGTAAAATTGCGCTTGCAGGGTTTTGCGCTGCTTTGCAACTCCCAAGATTTTTCGAATATTTATGAGTAAGCTCATATAGTTTCACACTAAATATTGGCATAAAGAGGTAGAAAAGTAAAGGAAAAGATGATAAAGTATAAATATTCCTGCGTGCAGGAACGGAATCGCAAAACATGGAGGAATCAATAAAAGATGATTTTAGCAGTAGATATTGGAAATACAAATATTGTGGTGGGATGCATCAAAGGTGAGGAAATCTGCTTCGTGGAGCGGATGTCCACGGAAGCCACCAGAACCGAGCTGGAATATGCGATCAGTTTTAAAAATGTACTGGAAATGTATGGCATTTCCATTGAGCAGCTGGACGGAGGGATTATTTCTTCGGTTGTGCCGCCAGTGACAAATATTGTGAAACGGTCTGTGGAGAAGATTCTTAATACGGAAGTCATGTTGATCGGTCCTGGTGTGAAGACGGGTCTGAATATTCTGATGGATGATCCAAGACAGGTGGGAAGTGACCGGATCGTCAATGCAGTAGCGGTAGTCCATGAGTATCCGGTGCCTGCGGCCATCATTGATATGGGAACGGCAACGACCATCTGTGTGGTGGATGAGAAGAAGAACTATATTGGCGGAGCAATCATTCCGGGGATGCGGATCGCAGCAGATACACTGACTGCCCGCACGGCGCAGCTTCCAAAGATCAGTCTGGAACCACCTGCAAAGCTGATTGGAAAAAATACGGTTGACTGTATGAAGAGCGGTGTCTTCTATGGAAATGTGGCTTTGATCGATGGAATGCTGGATCGAATAGAAGAAGAGATGGGACAGAAGCTTCATGTGATCGCTACTGGCGGACTGGCGAAAACTCTGATTCCGTATTGCAGACATGAGATCACATTGGATGATGCATTGCTGCTCAAAGGTTTGAAGATTATTTACGAGAAAAATAAGTAAACAAAAATGCTGTGGAAGACCAGAAAAGAAATTCAGGTCACCACAGCATTTTTATGTACAAGAGAAAATGATTATTTGATAATGGTTCCGGCTTTTTCTTCCAGGGCAGCTTTTGCGTCGTCCAGGTCAGCGATCACAGTTACGCGGCCCGGCTTTCCGGATACGAAAGAAACAGCAGCAACAACTTTCGGAAGAATGGAAGTCTCAGCAAACTGCCCCTCTGCAATGTAGGAGCGGGCTTTGTCTACACTGATCGTATCCAGCGGTTCGCAGTTATCCTTACCATAGTTCAGGTACAGCTTTTTCTCGCCAGTCAGAAGCAGGAGAACATCTGCATCCAGAAGCTCAGCCAGCTTGCCGCTTGCCAGATCTTTCTCAATAACAGCACTGGCACCTTTCAGGCGATTTGCCTGTTTGAGAACAGGGATTCCGCCGCCGCCGCAGGCGATGACAACCTGACCGGCATCAGACAGAGCGCGGATACTGTCGATCTCTACGATATCTTCCGGCTTCGGTGCGGATACGATACGACGATAACCGCCATCCACTTTGACCACGTAGTTTCCCTTCTCTTCTTCAGCGTCAGCTTCTTCCTTGGTCATGATACGACCGATGACTTTGACCGGTTTGTAGAAGGAGTCATCGTATGGATTTACAACAACCTGGGTCAGAATGGTAGCAACCGGACGGTTGATGCCACGGTTGAGAAGTTCTTCACGAATGGCGTTTTGCAGGTCATATCCGATATAACCCTGGCTCATGGCAGAGCAGACAGATATGGGTGCGAAGGTGTAATCCGGGTGCTGCTTTCCGAATTCGTTCATAGCAGTATGGATCATACCCACCTGTGGGGCATTACTGTGGGAAATAATAACCTGGCAATCAGCCTCTACAAGATCTGCAATAGCTTTTGCGGCGCCTTTTACTGCGTCCTGCTGCTGGGGAAGGGTAGCACCCAGCGCTTTGTGCCCGAGGGCAACGACAACTTTTTTCTTGCTCATGATGGGTCCTCATTTCTGTAGTGTGTAGTGGAGCCTGGAATTTCGGAGATCTGTGGTATTCTCGCTGCGGTGTCCCGCTGCAGAGAGCTTTCTGCAGAAGTACCTATGAGTGCGAGCATTCACTGTGCTTCTGTGTCAATCTCCTCAGGCTCTAACGGTTACTAACAGTATACGTGTTTATAGACAAAATTGCAAGGATAAGACAATTGTGATATAATAGGCGCATTGGAAAAAGAGAAGGAGATTCTTTCATGAAAAATATTGCAGGACTTTTACAGGAACTGAAGTACACAGTGATAGACGGAAAGCCAGAAGGAGAGATCTCAGAGCTGGTCTATGATTCCAGAAAGGTGACAAAGGACTGTATGTTTGTCTGCATCAAGGGTGCAGCATATGACAGCCATGACCATACAGAGGAGATCGCCCGGGCAGGCGCAAAAGTGATCGTGGCAGAGCGTCCGGTGAAGGTACCGGAAGGCGTGACTTTAGTATTGGTGGAGGACAGCCGTTATGCGCTTTCCATGCTGTCCGCAGCGTATTTTGATCATCCGGCGCAAAAGCTGAAAGTAATCGGAATCACAGGAACCAAGGGAAAGACCACTACTACATTTATGGTAAAAGGAATTCTGGAGCATGCTGGATACAAGGTGGGATTGATCGGAACCATTGAGACCATTATCGGTGATACTCATATTCCGTCCAGCAACACTACGCCGGAATCCTATCTGGTACAGAAATATTTTGCACAGATGGTGGAGGCAGGCTGCCAGATCTGCGTCATGGAAGTATCTTCCCAGGGACTGATGATGCATCGTACTGCCGGTATTCCATTTGAGATCGGCATCTTTACCAATCTGGCGCCGGATCATATCGGGCCCAATGAGCATGCAAGCTTTGAAGAATACGCAGCATGCAAAGGAATGCTGTTCCGCCAGTGCCGTCATGGAATCGCGAATGTGGATGATGAGCATTTTGATATGGTACTGGCAGGTCATACCTGTGATCTGGAGACCATCGGATTCTCAGACAGAGCTGATTACCGGGCATCTGACATGGAACTGATCGGAAGACCGGGCTATCTGGGCGTAAAATACCATGTATCCGGAAAGATTGATATGGATGTGGAAATTGATGTGCCGGGACGCTTCAGTGTGTATAACTCACTGGTAGCGATTGCTGTCTGCGAGCATTTTAAGGTGTCTCAGGAGGATTTAAAAGCGGCTCTTAAAGTAGTGAAGACTAAGGGACGTATTGAGATGATCAAAGTATCCGATGATTTCATTCTGATGATCGACTATGCACACAATGCTATGAGCTTAGAGAGCCTGTTGACCACATTAAAAGAATATCATCCAAAGCGGCTGGTATGTGTCTTTGGCTGTGGCGGAAATCGTTCCAAGCTGCGTCGCTATGAGATGGGCGAGGTATCCGGTAATCTGGCGGATCTGACCGTGATCACGTCTGATAACCCACGATTTGAGGAACCGCAGGCGATCATTGATGATATCAAGGTCGGTATGGCAAAAACCAAGGGAAAATATGTGGAGATCTCTGACCGGAAAGAAGCGATCCGTTATGTGATCGAACATGGTCAGAAGGGAGATGTCATCGTGCTGGCAGGAAAAGGCCACGAGGACTACCAGGAGATCAAAGGAGTCAAATATCCCATGGATGAGCGTGTGCTGATCCAGGAGGTATTGAAGGAGATGGCAGAGAAATAGATGGAGTTCGTCAATGTGATCGTGGATATTTCCCATGAGAAGCTGGATCGGATCTTTCAGTACCGGATTCCGGAGGAACTTCAGGGGAAGATCAGCACCGGTATGCAGGTGCAGGTTCCCTTTGGCATGGGAAATCGAACCATCAAAGGATATGTGACAGGTGTCACGGATGTGCCGGATTATCCGGTGGAAAAGATCAAGCCGGTCACCGGTCTGGTGGATGGCGCTGTGCCGGCGGAGTCGGAGCTGATCGCATTGGCGGCATGGATGAAGGAGTTCTATGGTTCCACCATGAACCAGGCTCTGAAAACGGTACTTCCGGTAAAACAGGAAGTGAGCAGCAGACAGGAAAAATGTATTGTGCTTGCGATTCCAAGAGAAGAGGCAGAGCAGTTATTAAAGGAAGTACTCCATAAAAATTTTCGGGCAAAGGCAAGATTGCTGGCAGGACTTCTGGATCATGACGGAAAATTGTCTTCAAAGGAAGCAGCAGATCTTAAAATCACATCTTCTGTCATACAGGGGCTGGAACGAGATGGTGTGGTCCGTCAGATATCCCGGGTGCAGTACCGGAATCCTTTTGCCGGAAAATTTGAACAGACCGGTATACAGCGGACGCTGACAGAAGAGCAGAAGAATGCTGTGGATGGAATCTGGGATGAGTATGCACAGGGCATTCGAAAAACCTATTTGCTGGAAGGTGTTACTGGAAGCGGCAAGACAGAAGTGTATATGGAACTGATCAGCCGGGTGATCGCAGAAGGAAAGCAGGCAATCGTGCTGATTCCGGAGATCGCCCTGACTTTCCAGACAGTCCGGCGCTTTTATGAGCGGTTTGGAGACCGGGTATCGGTCATGCATTCCAGACTGTCGGAGGGAGAACGATATGATCAGTTTCTTCGGGCCAAAGCCGGAGAAATTGATGTGATGATCGGGCCAAGGTCTGCGTTGTTTACACCATTTTCACAGATTGGTGTTATGATCATTGATGAAGAGCATGAAGGAGCCTATAAAAGTGAGACAGTTCCCCGGTATGATGCCAGAGAAGTGGCGGCTGTCCGGGCGAAAAAGCATGGGGCTTCTCTTATCTTAGGAAGTGCCACACCGTCCGTGGAGACCAGCAGGAGAGCCAGGGAAGGAAAGTTTGGATGGTATCGACTGACCTCACGGATCGGGCAGGCAATTTTGCCGGAAGTATCGGTGGTGGATCTAAGAGAGGAGCTTCGGGATGGAAATCGAAGTATTTTCAGCCGGAGACTTCTGTCGGCCATGGATGACAGGCTAAAAAAAAGACAGCAGACCATGTTGTTCTTGAACCGTCGTGGGTTGTCTGGATTTGTGTCCTGCCGTTCCTGTGGGAAATCGATTCGCTGTCCTCATTGTGATGTGACCTTATCTCTTCACAAGGATGGAAGCCTTCGATGTCATTATTGTGGTTATCGGATCCCGATGCCGAAGAATTGCCCTTCCTGCGGATCCCCATATATTTCCGGCTTCCGGGCAGGAACCCAGCAGATCGAGCGGGAGGTGCACAGATTATTTCCTCAGGCGCGAGTGCTGCGGATGGATTATGATACCACCCGTACAAGAGAAAGCTACGAGCAGATCTTAAGTGCTTTTGGAAATGGACAGGCGGACATTTTAGTGGGAACGCAGATGATCGTGAAGGGACATGATTTTCCTGATGTTACACTGGTTGGTATTGTAGCGGCAGACATTTCACTGTATGCGTCTGACTACCGGGCTGCAGAGCGGACTTTTCAGCTTCTGACCCAGGCGGTGGGAAGAGCCGGCAGAGGAAGCAAGGCAGGAGAAGCGGTCATACAGACCTATATGCCGGAGCATTACAGTATTCAGACCGCAGCAAAGCAGGATTATGACGCATTTTATGAGCAGGAGATCCTATACCGGGAATTGATGGGCTACCCACCGGTGGATGAGATGCTTGGTATCTATTTGTCGGGAAAAGATCTGGAAAAATTGGAAAGCTGCGCAGAACAACTGGCAGAATGGAGCCGTAATGCCCATGTGGAGGGCTTATGTCTGATCGGACCGGCTGATGCGGCTCTCGCCCGGAAAAATGACAGTTACCGCAAGGTTATTTATATGAAACATGAAAAGAAAATTATCTTATTAAAAATAAAAAAACTGCTGGAGCGGCAGATTGCTGGTACAGATAATTGGAACGATATTTTTATCCAGTTTGACTACAATCCATTGCAGGCATATTAGGAGGACATTATGGCAATCAGAAATTTACGTTATGAAGGAGATCCGATTCTCCGTAAAACAAGCAAAGAAGTAAAAGAGATCACACCAAAGATCGTGGAGCTGATCGATGACATGCTGGAGACCATGTATGAGGCTGGCGGTGTCGGACTGGCAGCGCCACAGGTGGGTGTACTGAAAAGAATCGTTGTGATCGATGTGGGAGATGGTCCGTTCGTGTTGATCAATCCACAGATCACAAAGACGGAAGGCTCTCAGACCGGAGACGAAGGATGCTTAAGTGTACCGGGAAAAGCCGGAATCGTGACCAGACCTAACGAAGTGACGGTCCGCTTTACCGGTGAGGATGGCAATACCTATGATCTGGAAGGAACAGAACTGCTGGCGAGAGCCATCTGCCACGAGTGCGATCATCTGGATGGAAAGCTGTATGTGGATCTGGTGGAAGGAGAACTTCACGATACTGTCATGGACGAGGAGGAATAAGCGAATATGAAAATTATTTTCATGGGAACACCGGATTTTGCAGTGGGAACGCTCAGATCCCTGGCAGAAGCCGGTCATGAGATCACACTGGTAGTGAGTCAGCCGGATAAGCCAAAGGGACGTGGACATGCGATGGTTCCCACGCCGGTGAAGGTTGTGGCTGAAGAGCTGGGAATTCCGGTATTCCAGCCGGTGAAGATCCGTGAGGCAAAGGATGTGTTGAAGAAGACGGAAGCAGATGTGTGTGTGGTAGCGGCTTTTGGACAGATCATTCCAGCGTCCATTCTTCATATGAAAAAATATGGATGCATCAATGTGCATGCTTCCCTGCTTCCGAAGTACCGTGGAGCAGCACCGATCCAGTGGGCAGTCATCGATGGGGAGAAAGAGTCCGGTGTGACGATCATGCAGATGGATGAAGGACTGGATACCGGCGATATGCTGGCAAAGGCAATCGTACCGCTGGATGAAAAGGAGACGGGAGGAAGTCTCTTTGATAAGTTGAGTGAGGCTGGTGGACGTCTTTGTGTGGAGACTCTTGCAAAGCTGGAAAAGGGCGAGATCACCCCGGAAAAGCAGGGAGAGTCACCGACTGCTTATGCATCCATGCTGGATAAAAAAATGGGAAATATCGACTGGAACAAGAGTGCAGTCGTGATTGAACGTCTGGTCCGTGGACTGAATCCGTGGCCCAGTGCATATACTCATCTTGACGGAAAGACATTGAAAATATGGGCATGTGATGTGCTGCCTCAAAGTGCATCAAAGGGAGAAAGTGGTGAGATACTGGAAGTGACAAAAGATGCCATTCATGTACAGACCGGGGACGGTATCCTGGTGCTTCGCGAGATCCAGCTTGCAGGAAAAGCAAGAATGGATGCAGGTGCATTTTTAAGAGGATACAAAGTAGTTCCGGGAACGGTACTTTCGGCAGAATAGGAGGAAATTATGTCGTTTTTCTATTATTATGACCCTACGTATATTCTGGTACTCATTGGAGCAGTTCTTTCCCTGTGGGCGTCTGCAACAGTAAAATCAACTTATAACAAATACTCTCGGGTATACAGTTATTCCGGACTGACCGGAGCGCAGGCAGCTGCACAGATTCTCAGACAGGCAGGTATCTATGATGTGAGGATCGAGCATGTGAGTGGTAATCTGACAGACCATTATGATCCAAAAGCCAGAGTGCTTCGCCTGTCCGACAGTGTCTATGGATCTAATTCCGTAGCTGCCATCGGTGTGGCTGCTCATGAGTGTGGTCATGCGATCCAGGATCAGGAGGACTATGTTCCGCTTCGGTTCCGTTCTGCATTTGTGCCGGTAGCGAATCTGGGAACACAGGTTGCTTTCCCGATCCTTCTTCTGGGTGTATTTCTGGGAAGCTCTCATTTCCTGATCCAGGTGGGGCTGCTGTGCTTCTTCTTTGGTGTACTGTTCCAGCTGATCACTTTGCCGGTAGAGTTTAATGCATCCGGCCGTGCGGTACGGATCTTAAGAGAGACAGGGATGATGTCTGATGATGAATTGTCTAAGACAAAGAAAGTACTGTCAGCGGCAGCTATGACATACGTGGCAGCAGCGGCAGCATCGATCCTGTCCATGTTAAGACTTATTATCCTGTTCGGAGGTAACAGAAGACGTGACTGATCAGGTAAATACAAGAGGGCTTGCGCTGGAATTTCTGCTGGAAGTGGAAAAAGGAGCCTTAAGCCATGTGGCACTCCGTGGTATGTTGGAGCGATACCAGTATCTGGATAAGCAGGAACGCGCATTCCTGACCCGCCTTTGTGAAGGAACTCTGGAGCGCAGACTGGAGCTGGATGCCATCATCAACCATTTTTCTAAAGTGCCGGTGAAGAAACAAAAGCCGGTGATCCGTAATCTGCTGAGAATGTCGGTTTATCAGCTGAAATACATGGATCAGGTGCCGGATTCTGCCGTCTGTAACGAGGCAGTGCGTCTGGCGCAGAAAAAAGGCTTCGGAACCTTGAAAGGGTTTGTAAACGGCGTGCTCAGAAGCATTGCCAGAGGAATAGAAGAGATTTCTTTTGATGATCTGTCCATCTGTTATTCTACACCTCAGTGGATCGTAGACCAGTGGGTCGAGGAATATGGGAAAGACAAGGCAGTTCGGATGCTGGCGGATCAGTATGCAGAGAAGCCGGTGACCATTCGGATCAATGAGACAAAGACAACAAAGCAGCAACTGAAGGCACGTCTGGAATCTGAAGGTGTGACCGTTCAGGAGGTGGACGGCATGGATTGCGCACTGGCAATCTCCGGGTTTGATTATCTGCGGGCTCTTTCTTCCTTCAGGGAAGGGCTGTTCCATGTGCAGGATGTCAGTTCCATGCAGGTGGCATTGACTGCAGCGCCGAAGGAAGGCGACATCTGTCTGGATGTTTGTGCGGCACCTGGAGGAAAGAGTCTTCATCTGGCAGAACTTCTTCATGGAACCGGACTTGTGGAGGCAAGAGATCTGACGGATTATAAAGTTGAACTGATCCAGGACAATATTGATCGTTCAGAGCTTACGAATATTCGTGCAGTCTGCCATGATGCTACCGTCCTTGATGAATCCTGGATCGGAAAGGCAGACATTGTGTTGGCTGATCTTCCATGTTCCGGCCTTGGAGTATTAAATAAGAAAAATGATCTGAAATACCGGATGACACCGGAACAGCAGCAGGAGCTGGTAGAGCTTCAGCACAGGATCCTGGATACAGTATGGCAGTATGTGAAGCCGGGGGGAAAGCTGATCTACAGTACTTGTACCGTCCACAAAGCGGAAAATGTGGAAACTGTGGATTGGTTTTTGAAAACGCACCCGTTTTTGTTGAAAAAAGAGATAATAATGCTTCCCGGTGTGGATAAGTATGATGGATTCTTCATCGCCGGGATGGAGAGAAAAGAACATGATTGATATAAAATCACTGACTCTTCCAGAACTGCAGGAAGAGATGGAAAAGATCGGAGAGAAGAAGTTTCGTGCAGGACAGATCTATGAGTGGATGCATGTGAAGCTGGTGGACAGTTTTGATGAGATGACCAATCTCTCCAAAGGCTTGCGGGAAAAATTAAAGGAGCAGTATGAACTGATATCATTGGAGCTGGTGGAAGTACAGACATCGAAGATCGATGAGACCAGTAAATTCCTGTTCCGCCTGTCAGATGGAAATGTGATCGAGAGCGTGCTGATGAAATATCACCACGGCAATTCAGTCTGTATTTCCTCGCAGGTAGGCTGCCGTATGGGCTGTCGGTTCTGCGCGTCCACGCTGGACGGACTGGAGCGTGGGTTAAAACCATCCGAGATGCTGGATCAGATCTATAAGATCCAGAAGTGGTCCCAGGAGAGGGTGCATAACGTGGTCGTTATGGGAACAGGAGAACCTCTGGACAATTATGATTCTCTGCTTCGGTTTATTCATTTGCTGACCGATGAGGGAGGACTTCATATCAGTCAGCGGAATCTGACGGTATCTACCTGCGGTATTGTTCCGAATATGCGTCGTCTGGCAGATGAGAAGCTTCAGATCACGCTGGCATTATCCCTTCATGCGTCCAGCCAGGAGAAGCGCAAGACGCTGATGCCGGTGGCCTATAAATTTGATCTGAAAGATGTGCTGGATGCCTGCCGGTATTATTTTGAACAAACTGGTCGACGGATTACATTTGAATACAGTCTGGTAGGAGGCGTCAACGACAGCAGCGAGGATGCCAGAGAACTGACGGAGCTGGTCAAAGACCTGAACTGTCATATCAACCTGATCCCGGTCAATCCGATCAAAGAGAGGGATTACGTGCAGTCGGACAGCCGTGCGATCCTCAATTTCAAAAATAAACTTGAAAAATCAGGGATAAATGTTACTATTAGAAGGGAAATGGGCCGGGATATTGACGGCGCATGCGGACAGCTCAGAAAGAGCTATATGGATACTGAAAAAGAGAGGTAAGTGGAAGTGCAGACATCGGTCGCAATGACGGACGTGGGCCGTGTGAGAAAAGTGAATCAGGATTATGTGTATGCTTCCGATACACCGGTCGGAAATCTTCCGAATCTGTACATTGTGGCAGATGGAATGGGAGGTCATAAAGCAGGAGACCTGGCATCTTCCTATGCGGTGCAGACCATTGTGGAGGCTATCAGCCGGAGCGTGGAGACCAGACCGGCGCTGATCCTTCAGAAGGCGATCCGCTACGCCAATTACCGGTTATATGAAAAATCGGAAGAGCGGGAAGAATATCATGGAATGGGAACAACACTGGTAGTGCTGACAGTATATAAAGATGAAGCACTGGCAGCCAATATCGGAGACAGTCGGCTGTATGAGATCTCACAGAAACAGATCCGGCAGATTTCAGAAGATCATTCCCTGGTGGCGGAGCTGGTGCGAAAGGGAGAACTAAGTGCCACAGAAGCCAGAAGACATCCAGATAAAAATATTATTACAAGGGCACTGGGAATCCAGGACGAGGCGCAGATTGATCTGTTTCCGTTTCGTGTGGAGACAGGAAACCGCTATCTGCTCTGTTCTGATGGACTGACCAATATGGTGGAGGATACGGAGCTTTGCAGGTTGATCAGTCAGAAGAAAGATATCTCGGAGATCGGTGCGGAGCTGATCCTCAAAGCGAACAAGAATGGTGGACTGGATAATATTGCAGTTGTATTGGTTGAAATAGATAACAGTGAGGTAGGATTATGATAAAGACGGGAACGATTCTGGGAGACCGCTATGAGATTCTGGAAAAAATAGGAACCGGCGGTATGGCAGAGGTCTTCAAGGGAAAAGATCATAAGCTGAACCGTTACGTTGCAGTCAAAGTACTGAAAGAGGAATTCCGTGACAATGACGGATTTGTAAAAAAATTTAAGGAGGAAGCTCAGGCAGCAGCCGGGCTTGCTCATCCCAATATTGTAAATGTATATGATGTCGGTGATGAGAATGGTATCTATTATATTGTGATGGAGCTGGTGGAAGGGATCACTCTGAAGAATTATATTGAGAGAAAAGGCCGCCTGACCATCAAAGAGGCAACCAGTATTGCAATTCAGGTATCTGCAGGACTTGAGGTTGCCCATAATAATCATATTGTACACAGGGATATCAAACCACAGAACATTATTATTTCCAGAGAAGGAAAAGTAAAGGTAACAGATTTTGGTATTGCCAAGGCAACCACTTCCCAGACCACGACTTCCAGTGCCATGGGTTCTGTGCATTATGCATCTCCGGAGCAGGCAAGAGGCGGATATGTAGATCATAGAAGCGATATTTATTCTCTTGGTATCGTCATGTATGAAATGGTGACAGGCCGTGTTCCGTTTGATGGGGAGACTGCGGTGACTGTGGCAGTGAAGCATCTGCAGGAACAGATGGTTCCGCCCAGCAAGTATTGCCCGGAGATTCCGTACAGTCTGGAGCAGATCATCAAGAAATGCACGGAGAAGAGTCCGGATCGCAGATATCAGGATATCGGGGATCTGATGGCAGATCTGAAACAGTCTCTGGTAGATCCGGATGGTGATTTCGTACAGATGGTAGATCTTGATGAGCAGGCCAAGACCGTGATTATGACAAAAGGAACCACGTCCAAGGTCAAAGAGTCCCGCAGAGTGAATCTGAGCAAGGATGAGGACGAGGATGATGAGGAAGAAGACGAAGACAGCGAAGATGATGAGGATGATGAAGAACTGAGTCCGACCGTTGAACGTGCCATGACGATCGCAGGAGTGGTTCTGGCAGTGATCATTGTGATCATTATGCTTCTGCTGTTCTCAAAAGTGCTTGGAATCGGCAAAAAATCCAATACAGATACCAGCGACAGCCAGCAGACAGAGCAGAGCGCGGACGAAGAAGATGACAGCAGTTCCGCATCCCAGGGGAATACAGTGAACATGCCGAGCCTTCTTGGAAAGACTTATGCAGAGGCAAGAACGGTTCTGGAAGAACTTGGACTGAAGATCGAGCGTGGAGAATCTGAAAAATCCAATCAGTATTCTGCAGGTCAGATCATTGCGCAGAGTGAAGAATCAGGAAACAGCGTGAAGGTAGGTACAACGGTGACAGTAACCTTGGCGGCAGCAGGATCTACTGCTTCTTCAGATGGAACCAGCAGTACAGGAAGCACCACTTCCAGTACAACCACCACGACCACTAACAGCAAAGTGAAGGTTCCGTCGGTAGTTGGTAAAGATGAAAATGCAGCGAAGAGTGCGATCACGGCAGCAGGTCTGACGGTTGGTACGGTCAGCGAAGCGTCCAGCGATACAGTAGAATCCGGTCTTGTCATCAGCCAGTCTCCGTCAGCCAATTCCGAGACGGAGAGCGGTGGAAAAGTTAACATTGTGCTGAGCAGCGGACCGAATAAAAAGAAAGTGACCGATGTTATCGGTCATGAATCCAGCAGAGCCCAGTCAGAACTGGCGGGGGATGGATTTAAAGTAGAAGTAAAAGAAACATATAGTGATGATATGCGTGCAGGCCTGGTAGTCAGTACCAGTCCGGATAGAGGAACCTATGTGCAGCCGGGAAGCACAGTGACGATCACTGTCAGCAAAGGCAGGGAACAGGTAACGATTCCATCTGTCAGCGTGGGAATGACCTATGAAGAGGCAGTGGAGGCATTGAATGATGCCGGATTCAAAGGAACAGTCAAAGAGGCAACTGAGTACAGTGCATCTGTAGGAAATGGATTTGTGACCAGATACAGTCCAAGCAAGACGGTCGATCCAGACGGAACGGTGACTATCTATGTAAGCCTTGGTACGCAGTCAACCACAGAGTAACAGCTTATGCAGGGAAGAATTGTCAAAGGAATTGCAGGATTCTATTATGTAGATACAGAGGACGGTATCTTTGAGTGCCGCGCCAAAGGAATTTTTCGCAACCAGAAGGTAAAGCCTCTGGTTGGAGATCTGGTGGAGCTGGAAGTATTAAGCCAGGAAGAAAAAGAGGGCAGCGTGATCTCCATTTTGCCAAGAAAAAGTGAACTGATCCGACCGGCAGTGGCCAATGTGGATCAGGCACTGGTGATCTTTGCACTGTCAAGACCGACTCCGAACTTGCCGCTTCTGGATCGCTTTCTGATCATGATGAAACAGAAAGAGATTCCGACGATTATCTGTTTTAATAAAAGCGATATGGTGTCAGAAGAAGAAAGGGAGCATTTTCGGCAGATCTACCGGGATTGTGGAAGTAAGCTTCTGTTTATCAGTGCAAAAAAAGGAGAAGGAACAGACGCGGTCAGAGATTGTTTAAGAGGACATATGACAACTGTGGCAGGTCCCTCTGGTGTGGGAAAATCTACACTGATCAATCATCTGGTGCCGGAAGCAGAGATGGAGACTGGAAAGATCAGCGAAAAAGCGGATCGAGGAAAACATACTACCCGTCACAGCGAACTGTTTCGGCTTGAAAAAGACAGTTACATTCTGGATACTCCGGGCTTCACTGCACTGGAGCCGGAAGCTATGGAGAAAGAAGAACTGCGGTTCTGCTTTCCGGAATTTGATCCCTATGAGGGCAGCTGCAAGTTTCAAGGCTGTATTCATGACAGGGAGCCTGGCTGTGCAGTAAAAGAAGCTGTAGAAGACGGGAAGATCAGTAAAGAACGTTACGAAAGCTACATCAGTTTTTTCAGAGAATTAAAAGAGAGAGAAAGACGGAGGTATTCCTGATATGAAGTACTATTTATCACCATCAATTTTATCCGCAGATTTTGCACATCTGGGAGACGATATTGCAGCAACGGAGAAGGGAGGAACCCAGTATCTGCACTACGATGTTATGGATGGCATGTTTGTTCCGAGCATTTCTTTTGGTATGCCGGTTCTGAAATCTGTCCGTAAGATCACGGATCTGGTTCTGGATGTACATCTGATGATTGAGGATCCAGACCGCTATATTGATGAATTTGTAAAGAGCGGTGCTGATATTATCACGGTTCATTATGAAGCATGTAAGAATGTGGAGAAAACCATCCAGATGATCAGAGAGAAAGGTGTAAAAGTAGGTGTTACCATTAAACCAAAGACTCCGCTCAGTGTTCTGGAACCGTTGCTGGATAAGGTAGATATGATACTTCTGATGACGGTAGAACCGGGATTTGGCGGACAGGCATATATTCCTGAATCCACAGATAAGATCCGTGCATTGCGTAAGATGCTGAATGACAGAGGACTGACCACAGATATTGAAGTTGATGGTGGTATCAAAAAGGATAATCTGGAAATGGTTCTGGATGCAGGAGCCAATGTGATTGTGGCAGGAAGTGCCATCTTCAAAGATGACATCGAGAAAAACACCAGAGATTTCATGGAGATTCTTAAGAAGAGGCAGGCATAAATGGATACACTGATTATCAGCGGGGGCAATATCGGGATCGATCTTGCCCTCGGTCTTTTGAAAATAAAAAGATTTGATCATATCATCGGCGTGGATGGTGGATTGAAGTTCTGTTATGACCATAAGATCGTCCCTACACGGATCGTTGGGGATTTTGATACTTTATCCCCGGAAATTCTTACATGGTATAAGAAGAATACACAGATCGAGATCCGGGAATACAATCCGGTAAAAGATGCCACAGACACACAGATCGCCGTGGAGCTGGCACTTTCCCTTGGAAGTGATCATGTTACGATTCTTGGAGGAACAGGAACCAGACTGGATCATGTGCTGGGAAATATTCAGAGCCTGTATCTGGCGCTGGAAAAAGGAGTGGACTGTGAGATCCTGGATGAGCATAATCGCATCCGTCTGATCCAGGGGGAATACCGGATCAAAAAGGCAGAACAATATGGAAAATATGTATCCCTGATTCCATTTACTACTGATGTGAATGGGGTTACGCTGGAGGGACTGAAATATCCAGTGCAGGATCAGCATTTTACCGTACAGGGAAGCGGTGGTTTTGGCGTGTCCAATGAGATCGCTGCTGATGAAGCAAGGATCAGCCTGAAGCAGGGCATTTTTATTATGATCGAATCAAAAGATTGATTCTTTTGGGAGGAATACAAGAATGGCTTGGTATGACGAGGCAATATTTTATCACATTTATCCCCTGGGACTTACGGGGGCTCCAAAGGAAAATTCATATGAGGAACCGGTACATCGGTTAAATACGTTGATCCCATGGATCGAACATATCAGAAACATAGGATGTACAGCTCTGTATATCGGTCCTCTGTGTGAATCCGTGGGTCACGGTTATGAGACGACAGACTATAAGAAGCTGGACAGCCGTCTGGGAACCAATGAAGACCTGAAAGCATTTGTGACAGAATGTCATGCACAGGGAATCCGTGTGATTTTCGATGGGGTGTTCAATCATACAGGAAGAGATTTTTTCGCATTTAAGGATATTCAGAAGAACCGGGAGCAGTCTCCATACCGTGACTGGTACTGTAATGTGAATTTCTATGGAAATAATGAATATAACGATGGATTTTCCTATGATAACTGGGGCGGCTACAATCTGCTGGTGAAGCTGAATCAGCGAAATCCAGCAGTCAAAGATTATATCTGTGACGTGATCCGCTTCTGGGTCAGTGAGTTTGATATTGATGGGATCCGTCTGGATGCAGCGGACGTACTGGATTTTGATTTTATGAAAGCCCTGCGTCAGACGGCAAATGAAGTGAAGCCGGAGTTCTGGCTCATGGGCGAGGTGATCCATGGGGATTATACCCGTTGGGTAAATGAAGGAACTCTTCATTCTGTGACCAACTATCAATTGCACAAAGCACTGTACTCCGGGCACAACGATCACAACTATTTTGAAATTGCACATACGGTCCGCCGCCTCTATGAGATGGGAGGCAACCGGCCAGATGGACTGAAGCTCTATAATTTTGTGGACAACCACGATGTGGAACGGATCTATACAAAATTGCAGAATAAGGCACAGTTCTTCCCGGTACATGTGTTGTTGTATACCCTGCCGGGGATCCCTTCTATTTATTATGGATCGGAATTTGGCATAGAAGGAAAGAAAGAGCGCTACAGTGACGATTCTCTGCGCCCTGCATTGCAGCTGGCTGATTACAAAAATGCAGCCACGGAAAATCCGTGTACCAGACTGATCACCGCATTGGGGAAGATTCGTCAGCAGACGAAAGCATTAAGTCTGGGAGATTATAAAGAACTTTTGCTGACCAATCGTCAGTATGCATTTTCTAGAGATCTGAATGGAACATCTGTGGTAGTGACGGTCAATAATGATGAGAATCCGGCACAGATCCATGTGGCAGCCGGCAATGGCGGAGCTTATGTGGGAGCACTGAGCGGAATGAAAGTTCCGGCGGAACAGGGTCAGATCAATGTAACCTTACAGCCAAACAGTGGAGAAATCTGGATTCCGGAAGAAGGCGGAGCAGAAGAACCGGAGCGTACGCCGATAGAGCCGGTGAAATTCAAAGCAGTTAAAGTTGAGGTAGCGATGCCGGTGACTGAGCCGGAGAATGTACAGACAAAGGAACTAAGGCCGGAGTCGTCCGGGCAGGCAGCGAAGGTGACAGCACCGGAGCATAAGATCGAAGTTCCGACCAACAAAGCCTACGAAGAGATGACTATCGAGGAACTGCAGCAGGCAATTCTCGATAAAATGGCCAAAAACGGTCCTATCACCGATCAGATGCGCCGGGATGTGATGGAAAATGTGTATCACAATTCCCTGATCAACTGGGTAAAGAGCTTTCGATAGGAAAGAGAAAAGAGAAAAAAGATGCCGCAGGATACATCAGAAGATGGTCTTGCGGCATCTTAGTGTGTGCCTGACAGTGGACAGGCAGTTATAATATTTAGTCTGGATAGTTCAGACGATCCTCAGTAATATCATAAAGAACTTCATCCAGATATTTGCGGGCAGCATATTTTGCCATAGGCAGGTTCATATCCAGATAGTTTCCGCAGTCTTTTGCGCAGGCACCAGGAATCTCGCCTTCAAAGTCGCGGATGAACTCATACATCTCGATCATCAGATTTACAATGTCGGAGGATTCATAATCTCCAGCCAGGATCAGGTAGAAGCCGGTACGGCATCCCATAGGTCCGAAATATACGACCTTGGACGCATAGACCGGATGATTTCTGAGAAATGTTGCACCCAGATGCTCAATAGCATGAACTTCAGCTGTGTTCAGAACTGGTTCATCGTTGGGGCTGGTCATACGAAGGTCAAATGTGGTTACAACAGAATCGCCCACAGAATCCTTGCGGGATACATAGACTCCCGGGATCAGGCGGATATGGTCAACGGTAAAACTTGCAATTTTCTCCATGATAATACCTCCTAAAGCATGTCTTCCGATTCATCATAACAAAAACTGAAACGAATGGCAATCTGAAATTTTCTCTTGCGATTTCTGAAAAAAATGGTATAGTAGAAAAGAACGTTATTCCTGAGTGAAAACGCATCATTCATTTATTTATATACAAAGCAAAGAAGAAGAGTGCTGACCGGAGCTGGCGGCAACTGTTCGCGAAAATTTGCCATGTATCTTAAGACTGTCCCACTGACAGTTTCTTTTTGTGTGTTTTTCCCGTTATTACGTTCATAGATCCCCATAGGCAGCAGAAATTTTTTATATTGCTGACCATATTTTATATTCCGAGAGACAGGGGACGTATTGATACGCCGTTTCATCGGAGAAGAAGAGGAGAAAACTTATTATGAACAACCAACACGCAGCACGTACCAAATTTATGGTAGAACTGGCCCTGATGGTAGCCATTATCTTCGTTATGGCATTTACCCCGCTGGGATATTTTCAGACCATGGGACTTTCCATCACATTCCTGACCGTACCGGTAGCTGTAGGAGCCATTATCTTAGGACCAAAGGGCGGAGCGATCTGTGGACTTGCATTTGGAATCACCAGCTTTATGCAGTGTTTTGGAATGGGTGCATTTGGAACGATGCTGTTTTCCATCAATCCGCTGGGAACTGCATTTGTGTGTATCGTACCAAGACTTCTGGAAGGACTGCTCTGTGGACTGATTTTTCAGGCATTGAAAAAATCTATGAAAAACGGAGCTTATCTGGTGGCAAGTCTTTCCTGTCCGCTTCTGAATACTCTGTTTTTTATGACCAGTCTGGTAGTAGTATTTTATAACACCGAATATATTCAGGGATTTGTATCTGCTCTTGGTGTGAGCAATCCGTTTACCTTTGTTGTAGCCTTCGTGGGCGTTCAGGGATTGATCGAGGCAGTTGTGTGCTTCGTTCTTGCAGGTGCGATCTCAAGAACACTGGGTGCAGCACTGCACAGAGCGTAGAGCATAGAGGAGAGAGAACATGGCATTGATTCATGAGATATCGATCGCAGAGATAAAGGGACTGTCCATGGGACACGCACAGGATCAGGAGGCGAAGACCGGTGTGACGGTGCTTCTGTTTGACAAAGACAGAGGAGCAGTGACAGGCTGTGATATAAGCGGTGGAGGCCCGGCTTCCAGAGAGACACCGCTTACCTCGCCGGTGACAGCGGACAATCCGCTGAATGCTATCGTACTGTCTGGCGGATCCGCTTATGGACTGGCAGCATCCGATGGAGTCATGCGCTGTCTGGAAGACCATGGTATTGGATTTGAGACGGGATTTGCGAAGGTTCCGCTGGTATGTCAGTCCTGTATCTTTGATCTGGGACTGGGAAGTGCTACGATCCGCCCGGATGCGAAGATGGGATATGAAGCCTGCCTGCAGGCACTGGAGCATCCAGCCACCGCAATGGGAAATGTGGGAGCTGGAACAGGTGCGACTGTTGGAAAGCTGTGCGGCATGGAACGCGCTTCCAAGACCGGAATCGGATGTTATGCCATGGCATTAGGAGAACTTCAGGTGGCAGCAGTCGTTGTGGTCAATGCCCTGGGAGATATTTTTGATCCTGCAAATGGAACGAAGATCGCAGGTCTTATGAATGAAGACAGAACAGTATTCGGTGACAGCTGCGAGGAACTGTGGAAGCTTGGCTGTCCGCAGAACCTGTTTACAGGAAATACCACCATTGGTGCAGTGATCACCAATGGCCAGTTCAACAAAGCACAGATGAACAAGATCGCATCCATGACAAGAAATGCCTATGCCCGCTGTATTAATCCGGTGGGAACTATGGCAGATGGAGACAGTATCTATGCCGCATCCATCGGTGATGTGAAAGCAGACATCAATGTGACCGGAACACTGGCAGCCCATGTGATGGAGCGGGCCATTGTGAAGGCTGTAGAGAGTGCGCGATGAAAAAGCGGAACTGGAATAAAAGCTGTTTGAAAAAATTCGTGTACAGGACACAAAATATGATGAAGAATAGAAAGAGAAGCCGGTTCGTTCAGGACCGGCTTCTCTTGATCTGGTGCTCAAATTTTTGAATAACGGTGTAGAGGATCAGGGCAATCAGACACAGCACCATGAGAGCGGCGATCAGATAGTTCAGCTTGAAGATCTGGCTGGCGTAGATGATCAGATATCCGAGACCTTCTCTGGCGGCGAGAAATTCTCCGATGATCACACCGACCAGGCAGAGACCGATATTGACTTTGAGAATGCTGATCACGGAAGGCAGGCTGGAAGGGAAGATCACATAGCACAGAGCTTCTCGTTTGCCGCCTCCAAGAGTATGGATGAGCTTGATCTTTTCGCTGTCAGTCTCCCGAAATGCAGTATACATGCTGATAATGCTGCCAAAGATGGCCACGGACATGCCTGCAACGATAATAGTGCGGGAACCGCTTCCTAACCATACGATCAGAAGAGGGGCCAGTGCGGATTTGGGAAGACTGTTGAGGACGACCAGCCAGGGTTCCAATATCTCGGAGACAGTTGGAAAGATCCACAGAAGAGTGGCAGTCAGAAAACTGATGCCGATGACAAGCAGAAAACTGACCAATGTCTCATATAAGGTGACTTTTGTGTGGAGAAAGAGGGATCCATCCCCACTCATGACAGCTAAAGTCTTAAGGATTCCGGAAGGACTGCTGAAGATGAAGGAGTCGATCCAGGACAGACGGGTGCTGATCTCCCAGAGCCCCAGAAAGAGAATACATCCGAGAATCCGTAAGAACAGTACCAGATGATGGTGCTGCCGGTGCTTCTTTAAGAAGGCAGACTGAAGGGGACTTGTTTCATTCATGGTGATTCAGCTCCTTCCATATTTGATTGAAATAGCCCTGAAATTCTGGTGCCTGTCGCCGGTTCATAGGAGACAGAGTCTGATCTTCGAAGATGGTCGGAAGATCCAGATGGATCGTCGCAGGGCGTCTGCTTAAGACCAGCACCCGGTCAGCCATGCTGATGGCTTCAGACAGATCGTGGGTCACAAGAATGGCTGTTTTCTTTTCCTGACGGATGATCTGCCGCACATCATCACAGACTGTCAGACGGGTCTGATAGTCCAGAGCAGAAAACGGTTCATCCAGAAGTAATAGCTCTGGGTCGAGGGCCAGTGTACGGATCAAGGCTGCCCGCTGCCGCATGCCACCGGACAGTTCAGAAGGTCTGGAATTACGAAATGCCCACAGCCCATAAGCCTCCATCAGCTGATCCACATGATGAAGGTACGCAGGAGTCATTTTTTTCTGAATCTCCAGACCGAGCACAATATTCCGGTAGACGGTGCGCCATTCAAAGAGATGATCTTTTTGCAGCATATATCCGATATTGGCGGTGTGAGGAGCCAGAGGCTTCCCTCGAAGAATGATCGTACCTGATTCTGGTTCCATCAATGAGGCCAACAGTGAAAGCAGCGTGGATTTACCACAACCGCTGGGACCAACAATGGATAGAAATTCCCCTTCTTTTACAGAGAAGGTAATATCTGACAGTGCCGGGGTCTCACCCGACAATGTGTGGTAGGAATACGAGACATGACTGACGGAAAGCAGTGTGTCCATAGAGATACCTCCCTGCCTGATCGATATATGATTATTGTATGGATTTTTGAAAAAATATGTGCTATGATGAGGCGCGAAGGTCGGCGAAAGCCATAAGGGACAAGAGAGCCGACAGAAGAAGCAGGAGATGAAAAAGATGGCAAAACAGAAAGAAATCAAGACGAATGCCATGCGTATGCTGGACCGTATGAAGATTCCATATGAGGCGATGACTTATGAGTGTGGTGAATTTATTGATGGGATACAGATCGCAGACAAGCTGGGGCTGCCCCATGAGAAAGTATACAAGACATTGGTGACAGTGGGAAACAGTAAGAATTATTTTGTGTTTGTACTTCCAATTGAAGGAGAACTGGATCTGAAAAAAGCAGCCCGTGAGGTGGGAGAGAAATCCCTTGCCATGCTGCATGTGAAGGACATTAACGCTGTGACCGGCTATGTGAGAGGCGGCTGTACGGCAGTTGGTATGAAAAAGCAGTACGTGACCCGTATCGATGCCAGTGCACAGAATCTGCCGACCATGGTGGTCAGTGGCGGACATCTGGGAACTCAGCTGGAATTAAAGCCGGAGGATCTTCGGAAAGCGGCAAATGCAGAATTTGCGGATATTGTGGTGGAATAAAATGGTTGAACAAGGGGATGCTGTATGTGCAGCAGCCCCTTGTTTTACATATACATAGAATTACTCAAAAGGATCCTCTTCCGGTTCTGCGACATCATCTGCATCCGCAGCATCTTTCGCAGGAGTATGCTTCAGCGCCTCTTTTTTCTCTTCGATATTTGCCTTATGGACAGAGATGGCGGTACACCATTCGCTGACTTCCTCAGCTACAGGAAGACCTGCGGAAAACTGCTCGTAGTACCAGGCGCCGATCTTGGCTTCCAGCTCACGGATGGATTTCTCATCGTTCAAAATCTGTGCTTTCAGGCGGGTATCTTCTACCACTTCAGCAGTCTTATCAGCGGCAGCTTTTGCCAGTTCGTTTACTTTTTCAAAAAATTCCATGATTTTAACCCCTTTCCGATATAAAGACAAGTGACCTATGTCTTAAAATAATTATGATTATTGTACTATTTACCAAGAGAAAAGAAAAGTGAAAATCTATGCGAAATCTAAATATTTCCCAGGGTTTACATTTAATTTATGTTGTCGTATCATAATGGCAACTGTTGGTAAGACTGAAAAAAGAGGAGTGTGACGAGATGCAACAGGTGAAGAAACCAAAGAAACCGTTGATTTTCTATTATTGTGTTGTCCTTCTTGTGATGGTGCTGCTAAATACAATCGTAGTTCCGTCATTATTAAAGACACAGATTAAGGAAGTGGATTACGGAACTTTCCTGACCATGTTGAATGACAAAGAAGTGGATACTGCTCAGGTGGAAGATGATGTGATTTATTTCACTGATAAGGCAGAAAAGCAGCAGGCTTATTCCACGGTTGTGTTTAATGATCCGGATCTGGTAGATCGACTCTATAATTCCGGATGTAAATTTGGAAAAATACAGGATGAAAAAGATTCCTGGGTAAGTCAGTTTATTTTGTTTGTCCTGCAGATCGCTGTCTTTGTGGCAATCGGGCAGATGCTGTCCCGGATGCTGATGAAAAAGATGGGTGGCGGCGGTCTTGGAAATGCCATGCAGTTTGGTAAGAGTAATGCCAAGGTTTATGTGGCCAGCGAGACGGGAATCAAATTCCATGATGTGGCTGGTGAGGATGAGGCAAAGGAGCAGCTGCAGGAGATCGTTGATTTCCTCCATAATCCGGGGAAATATCAGGCAATTGGTGCAACCATGCCAAAAGGAGCCCTGCTTGTAGGCCCTCCTGGAACTGGTAAGACATTGTTGGCTAAAGCTGTTGCCGGTGAGGCAGAAGTACCGTTTTTCTCCATTTCCGGTTCGGAATTTGTGGAAATGTTTGTCGGCATGGGAGCTGCCAAGGTCCGTGATCTGTTCAAACAGGCAAATGAAAAAGCACCATGTATTGTATTTATTGATGAGATCGATACCATTGGTAAGAAGAGAGACAGTGCCGGTGTGGGCGGCAACGATGAACGGGAGCAGACCCTGAACCAGCTTCTGACAGAGATGGATGGATTTGATGGCTCCAAGGGTGTCGTGATCCTGGCAGCAACGAACCGTCCGGAGACTCTGGATCCTGCACTGCTTCGACCGGGCCGCTTTGACAGACGAATCCCGGTGGAACTGCCGGATCTGGAAGGCCGCGAAGCCATTTTAAAAGTACATGCAAAGAAAGTGAAGCTGGGAGATAACGTAGATTTCCATGCTATCGCAAGAGCCGCTGCAGGTGCGTCTGGTGCAGAGCTGGCAAATATGGTAAATGAGGCAGCTCTCCGTGCAGTCCGAAATGGTCGTACTTATGTGATCCAGGAAGATCTGGAAGAGAGTATCGAAGTAGTTATCGCTGGATATCAGAAGAAAAATGCCGTTCTTTCTGACAAGGAAAAGCTGATCGTAGCATACCATGAGACGGGTCATGCGCTGGTGGCAGCCCTGCAGAGTCATTCAGCACCGGTCACCAAGATCACGATCATTCCGAGAACTTCTGGAGCACTTGGTTATACCATGCAGGTGGAGGAACGGGATCAGTATCTGCTCAGCAAAGAAGAACTGGAAAATAAGATTGCAACCTATGCGGGAGGCCGTGCAGCAGAAGAGTTGATCTTCGGTTCTATTACCACGGGTGCTTCCAATGATATTGAGCAGATGACCAAGCTTGCCCGTGCCATGATCACACGTTACGGTATGAGTGATGAGTTTGGTATGATGGCATTGGAGACTGTCAATGGTCAGTACCTGGGCGGAGACACTTCCCTTGCCTGCGCCGCTGAGACCGCAGCAATCGTTGATGAAAAAGCAAAAACGCTTTTGAAGAAAGAATATGAGAAAGCTATGGATCTTCTGAAAAATAATAAGCAGAAGCTCCACGAACTGGCAAAATATCTGTATGAAAAAGAGACCATTACCGGTGATGAATTTATGCAGATTTTGAATGCACAGGAGCCGACGCAGGAATAAATAATACTGTAAACAGCTCCGAACGACAGCATAAAAGTTTGTAGAAATCTATCAGCATGGGCTGATTCAGGTTTTGAGAACTTTTATGTTGCCGTCCGGAGTTGTTGCAGGTTCTGATAAAACTTATTCAGATGCATAGTTGTTGAGATTTTTGAGGAACTGTTGGAAGTTTACAAAAGCGACAAATTCATCTATATTTGAGTTAGCAATCTGGCGTTTACAGGGAGGAGCAAGATGGAGAGAGTTTATGTAGACATGAGTCAGGTGGATGGGGCTTGTTTTGGAGTTTTTGTATCAGGAAAAGACGTCATTCCGGCAGGTACAACGGTATATTCCATGCCGGTGGAAGACAGAGATGAGAAATATCAGAGATATGCAGATGAGTATGACATTCATTTCATCTTTGATGATAAGACTGTGAATATAGATTTTTTCACCGTTCCATGGATCGATATCATGGCCTGGGACAGTGAGGGCGGTTATATCGGAACCGTTGGTGGAACAACAGATATGGAAAGTGATTTGCCAATCTGCTATATCGACAAAGACAGAAAAACTTATCTGATTGCTGCTGATCTTAAAAAATTTTTGGAAAATTTTAAGAACTGGAAATCTGAATTAAAAGTCTGTGAAGAAATAGAAATCTTCACTTCTAAAGAAGAAGCAAATAAGAAATATACTTTTATAACCTACAACAGCCCAGGGTGACAACAATAAACTGCGCTGTATGACTTGGAGCGAACATACGTGAGCTCCGTGTATCGGCTGGTGCGTACACTGAAAGTGTACGTATTCAGCCGATGCACAGAGATTGCGTTGTCCGATACACGTCATACGAGCTTTTATGCTGTCACCCCGGGCTGTTACAAGTTTACAAGTATCGCATTTTATGGCTCAAACTTATATCCCATTCCCCAGATGGTTTTGATAAGTTCTCCTTTTTCACCCAGTTTGCTTCTCAGTTTCTTTACATGGGTGTCAATGGTTCTGGCATCACCGAAATAATCATAATTCCACACATTATTAAGAATTTTTTCACGGGACAGAGCGATGCCCTGATTTTCCATAAAATAAGCCAGTAGTTCGAATTCCTTGAAGCTCAGTTCAATGTCCTTGCCGTCAATCTTCACCTGATGAGCAGATTTATTCAGTTCAATGCCGCCGACAGAGATGATATCTTCATTGGTGAGCAGATTGGAACGGCGCAGGATCGCTTCCACGCGGGCAACCAGAATCTTAGGACTGAACGGCTTGGTAATGTATTCGTCTACACCAAGATCAAATCCCTGGAGTTCATCTCGCTCATCACTCTTAGCAGTCAGCATGATGATCGGCACTTTGGAATAGGCGCGGATCTCACGGCATACTTGCCAGCCGTCCATCTTCGGCATCATTACATCCAGAATGATCAGTGCAATATCTTTTTCGCGGAAGAAAATGTCCACCGCTTCTTCACCGTCTCCGGCTTCCAGTACATCAAAATTCTGTTTTACAAGAAAGTCTCTGACCAGCTTGCGCATGCGACTTTCATCATCAACTACAAGGATCTTCAGTTTATCCATGACAGACACTCCTCCCGGTCTTTTTGCTTTATTGTAGCAAGGGAATATGTTTATTTTGTGAAAATGAGACAACGATGTAAGGTTTTGTTTATAAAAAAAGAGCCCCGATTCTAAAAATCAGAACTCCTCGTCCGTATGGACCTGGCGGGAATCGAACCCGCGTCCGAAAGCCCATTCATTGCGGTATCTCCCATCACAGTCACTTGTTTGACATTCCCTCCGCTGCACGCCAAATGACAGGCTTACAGTTTTAGTAGCTTCATGATACGCCCACACGCGCAAAGCTTAGCGTGTGTCGTTTCCTACATAGTCGATGCCTGGGTCACAAAGTGTAGGTGCTCTGAGTCAGACAGCTGCCATTAGGCAGCGATTGCTAAATTATCTTCAGCGTTTATATTTAGATTTGCACCTTACGCGGTGCCTTCGGATGGCTGCCACAACTTCAAAACCCCCGTCGAAACCTTTACAAGCCCGAAAACATGTAAAGCTTACGCCAAAGTGAAATTGCATCTTTGATACATGATAGAGGATGGAAAGTACGATGTCAAGTAGTTTTTGTAATATAAAAGACAGAAGATACATCGTTTGTATAAAGCACATTTATAAAAACTAACTGCTGAATTTGTCAAAATGCACAGTAAAAAACTGTTTATTTCGTATATTGTGCATAATACCAGAAAATGATAATATATATTATAGGGTTATGTGCGAACTGCACAAAATAAATATATGGGACAAGGAGGAATAAGGAATGCTGGACCAGTCTTATTATCGTAAGACAGACGAGATCATCGAGCACTACGGCAAGAAAGCCGGTTCGCTGATTCCAATTATGCAGGATATTCAGGCGGAGTACCGCTACCTGCCGGGGGAACTGTTAACTTATGTAGCCGAACAGATCGGAATCACAGAGGCAAAAGCTTACAGCGTCGCTACTTTCTATGAGAATTTTTCTTTTGAAGCCAAGGGAAAATATGTGATCAAAGTGTGTGACGGAACGGCCTGTCATGTACGTAAATCTATGCCGGTGTTGGAAGCACTTTGGAAAGAACTTGGATTGAGCAGGAAAAAGCATACGACTGACGACATGATGTTCACCGTAGAGACCGTATCCTGTCTGGGTGCCTGTGGACTTGCGCCTACCATGATGGTCAATGAAGAGGTGCATCCTTCCATGACACCGGAGAAAGCGCTGGCAGTGATTGAAGAATTGAGAGGTATTGGCTGATGATCAAAAACAGAGAAGATTTAATGCAGGTGCGGACGGCGGCCAAAGCGCATATAGAAGACTGTGACTGCCGCATTCTTGTCTGTTCCGGCACCGGCTGTATTGCAACCGGTTCAACAAAGATTTATGAGGAGTTTCTGGAACTTGTAAGAGATACGCCAAATGTCTGTCTGGATTTTGCACCACATGATGAGGGAGAGCATGTGGGGGTAAAGAAGACAGGATGTCAGGGCTTCTGTGAGTTAGGCCCCCTGGTCAGAATTCAGAGAGGCGGAGAGACTATCCAGTACGTAAAAGTGCAGAAAGAGGACTGCCAGGAGATTTTTGAACAGACTGTTCTACATGGAGAAGTGGTAGAACGCCTTCTTTATTCAAAGAAAGACGTACATTATCGTCATCCGGAAGATATTCCGTTTATGGCAAAGCAGACCAGAATCGTTCTGGAAAACTGTGGTCGTGTGGATGCGGAATCCTTGGACGAATACATTGCAGCAGGAGGTTTTGAAGCTCTGTCAAAAGCCATGTTTGAGATGTCCAGAGAGGATGTGATCAATGAAGTTGATCGTTCCGGACTTCGTGGACGTGGAGGCGGAGGATTCCCCTGTGGTAAGAAGTGGAAACAGGTGGCACGTCAGGCTGAGAAGACCCGTTATGTAGTATGTAATGGCGATGAGGGTGACCCGGGAGCGTTCATGGATGGTTCCGTTATGGAAGGCGATCCGTTCAAACTGATCGAAGGCATGATGATCGCCGCTTACGCAGTAGAATCTTCAGATGGATATATTTATGTACGTGCGGAATATCCGATGTCTGTAGCAAGACTTCGTCATGCTATTGCACAGCTGGAAGAGAGAGGGCTTTTGGGAGACCATATTCTGGGAACAGATTTTTCTTTCCGCTTACATATTAACAGAGGAGCAGGTGCATTTGTCTGTGGAGAAGGTTCTGCACTGACTGCTTCTATTGAAGGCAAGCGTGGTATGCCGCGTGTGAAACCGCCAAGAACCGTAGAAAAAGGTCTGTGGGAGAAGCCGACCGTATTAAATAACGTAGAGACTTATGCCAATGTGCCGAAGATCATTCTGCAAGGAGCAGACTGGTATCGTACTATCGGTACAGAGGGCAGTCCGGGAACCAAGACCTTCTCATTGACTGGATCTATTGAAAATACAGGTCTGATCGAGGTGCCTATGGGAAGTACCCTTCGTCAGATCATCTTTGATATTGGTGGCGGTCTCAAAAATGGTGCTCAGTTCAAAGCAGTTCAGATCGGTGGACCTTCCGGTGGATGTCTGACAGAGAAACATCTGGATGAGCCTCTGGATTTTGACTCTGTAAAGAAATTCGATGCAATCGTAGGATCCGGTGGAATGGTAGTTATGGATACCAATACCTGTATGGTAGAGGTTGCCCGTTTCTTCATGAGCTTTACCCAGAGAGAGTCCTGTGGAAAATGTGTTCCGTGTCGGGAAGGAACCAAGAGAATGCTGGAGATCCTGGAACGGATCGTGAATGATGAAGGCGAAATGGAAGATCTGGACCGTCTGGAGGAACTGGCAAAGATGATCCAGAGTATGGCTTTGTGCGGACTTGGTAAGAGTGCGCCGCTGCCGGTGCTCAGTACGCTGAAGACCTTCCGCGATGAGTACGAGGAACATATCCGTGACCACAAGTGTCGTGCAAAAGTCTGTCAGGCAATGCGCAGATTCATTATCAACCCAGAGTTCTGTAAGGGTTGTGGAAAGTGTGCAAAGAACTGTCCGGTGGGAGCTATCACAGGTGTGCGTAAGGAGAGCTACCACATTGATCCGAGCCTGTGCATCAAGTGTTCGGCATGTAAGGATAACTGTGCATTTGACGCTGTCTATATTGAAGCATAGGGGGGACGAATATGGGAACAATTACAATCGATGGAAGAAAAGTAGAATTTACCGATGAGAAGAACCTCCTGACTGTTATCCGTAAAGCGGGTATTGATATTCCAACATTATGCTATCACTCGGAATTGTCCACGTTTGGAGCTTGTCGTCTGTGTACGGTAGAGGATGACAGAGGAAGAACTTTTGCTTCCTGCTCAGAAGAACCAAGAGACGGTATGGTGATCTACACCAATACCGGAAAATTAAAAAAATACAGAAAACTGATCATTGAGCTTTTGCTTGCATCTCACTGCAGAGACTGTACGACTTGTGTTAAGAGTGGTGACTGTAATCTGCAGACACTGGCACACCGTTTTGGCGTGACTTCTGTACGATACAGCAATTACAGAGAACAGAAGCCACTGGATTTCAGTTCTCCGTCTATCGTCAGAGATCCGAATAAATGTATTCTCTGTGGTAATTGTGTTCGTGTCTGCAACGAACTGCAGGGTGTAGGCGCATTGGATTTTGCATTTCGTGGTTCAGAAGCCATGGTTATGCCGGCATTTGACAAAGAGATCGCTGCGACAGACTGCGTAAACTGTGGTCAGTGTCAGATCTTCTGTCCGACCGGAGCAATCAGTATCCGTCACAACAGAGAGGCAGTATGGGAAGCTTTGGCTGATCCTGATGTCAGAGTTGTCGCACAGGTGGCACCGGCTGTCCGTGTGGCAGTGGGAAGCGCCTTTGGTCTGCCAAAGGGTAAGAGTGTCATGGGCAAGATCGTCAATGTCCTTCACCGTATTGGATTTGATGAAGTATATGATACTACATTCAGTGCTGATATGACTATCATGGAAGAATCTGCGGAGTTCCTGAACCGCCTGAAAACTGGCGAGAAGCTTCCGCTTCTGACTTCCTGCTGTCCGGCATGGGTTAAATTTGTGGGAGATCAGTTCCCGGAATATAAGGAACATGTATCTACCTGCCGTTCTCCACAGGGAATGATGTCAGCAGTGACAAAAGAATGGTTCCGCGATCCGGCAAACAATCCGAAAGGCAAGAAGACAGTGATGGTTTCTTTCATGCCGTGTACAGCTAAGAAGATGGAGGCAAAGAGATCTAACAGCTTCACACATGGAGAACAGGATACAGATTATGTAATTACTACCACGGAGCTGATCGATATGATCCGCATGACCGGTATTGAATTTGCAGAACTGGAGCCCGAGTCTTCTGATATTCCGTTTGGATTTGGTTCCGGCGGTGGTGTGATCTTTGGTGTAACTGGTGGAGTAACCGAGGCGGTGATCCGCCGGCTGGTGCCAGGACATGACAAAGAAACGCTGGAAGCTATTGCCGAGTGTGGTGTTCGTGACGGTGGATTTATCAGAGAGTTCTCCATTCCTTATGAGGGAATCGACCTGAATATCTGCGTTGTCAGTGGACTGGCAAATGCAAGAGCAGTTATGGAGCAGGTAAAGAGCGGAGAGAAGAATTACCATCTGATCGAAGTAATGGCGTGCCGCAGAGGCTGTATTATGGGTGGAGGCCAGCCGAGACTGGCAGGCGACCGTACCAAGGCGGCCAGAACGGAAGGTATCTATCGTGCAGATAATGTGGCAGTGATCAAGAAGAGTGATGAGAACCCGATGATTATGTCTCTGTACGAAGGATTCCTCAAAGGAAAAGAACATGAACTGCTTCATAATCATGAGTTTTGTTCTTCATAGGAAGGAATATGAAATTCCTGTGAAAAGCATAGACGTTTTTCTGTGATGTGATACAATAAAATACAGCAGTAAAAGGCAAAGCGCCTCGGTGCTTTGCCTTTTTTTCAGTACGGGAGATGGAAGTATGCATACAGAACAAAGACAGAAAAATAAAGTGAAAAAAGTGAGATCCATAGGAACCCGAATGACTATTATTTTCTCGGCAGTCCTGATCGTGGCACTGGCGGCCTGCTGGGTGGCAAATATTTTTTTCCTGCAGGACTACTATATAAAGAACAAACTCATGGCGATCAAAGAAGCTTATGAATATATGGATGAAGCTTCGAAGGCTGATAATCTGAGCGGCGAAAAATTTCTGGCTGGACTTCGGACAATCTGTGAGACCGATAATATCAGTCTGTTTGTCATGGATCAAAATGGACGGGCAAGGCTGACATCTGTTCATGATTCGGAGGAACTGCAGCGGGATCTGTATGAATATGTGCTGGGAATACGGCCGAATCAGAAATCTATTCTGGCAGAGAATGATCAGTATCTGATGAGTGTGAACAGGGATTCACCAAACGGTGGATATCTGAAAATGGCAGGTGTATTAAGCGGCGGAGAACCTTTTATTATCCGGACAGCGGTAGAACCGATCAGGGAAAGTGTGTCTTTGGCAAACCGTTTTCTCATCTATGTGGGAAGTATCGTATTGCTGGTTGGCGCATTTATCATCCATTGGGTGTCCAAACGTATTTCCGAACCGATCCTGGAACTGGCACGGCTATCAGAACGTATGAGTGATCTGGATTTTGACGTGAAATTTGAAGGCGGAAGAGATTCTGAGATTATTTTTCTGGGAAATCATATGAATCAGTTATCGGAGACCCTGGAGAAGACCATCTCAGAATTGAAGACAGCCAATAACGAACTGCAGCGGGATATTGAGCAGAAAGAGAAGCGAGATGAGATGAGAAAAGAATTTCTCTCCAATGTGTCACATGAATTGAAGACACCGATTGCACTGGTACAAGGGTATGCAGAAGGATTAAAGGAGTGTATCAACGACGATCCGGAGAGTCGGGAGTTCTATTGCGATGTAATCATGGATGAAGCGGGTAAGATGAACAAGCTGGTGAAGAATCTGCTGACTCTCAATGAACTGGAATTTGGCAATGAAGTGGTGACTATGGAACGGTTTGATCTGGCTTCCATGATCCATAATATGCTTCGTTCCATGCAGGTGCTCTTTGAACAGAAGGATGTGAAGCTGGTGTATGATGTGCAGGAGCCAGTCTATGCCTGGGCAAATGAATTCAAGATGGAGCAGGTACTTAATAACTATATCAGTAATGCATTGAATCATGTGGATGGGGAGAAAATTATCAAGATCACGATCCAGAGACAAGATGGACATGTGAGAGCTGGTGTATTCAATACCGGAAAACCGATTCCAGAGGAAGATGTGGGACGTATCTGGGACAAATTCTATAAAGTTGACAAGGCAAGAACCAGAGAGTATGGAGGCAGTGGAGTAGGCCTTTCTATTGTAAAAGCAATCATGGAGTCCATGCATCAGCAGTATGGCGTGATCAACTACGACAATGGTGTAGAATTCTGGTTTGAATTGGATGACAAGAATGAGGCTTAAAGTCATATAAAGAGCGAATAAAAAATTTGTAAATAAATGTAAAATTGGGTATTGACAATCGATGGCTCTGATGCTATGATAATCGAGCTGGTTGCGAGAGCAGCCACAGACTGAAAGATAAATTGTTTTGTTAAGTATCACAGCTTATAAAAACTTATAAAAAAAGTTAAAAAAGTTGTTGACAAAATATAACAAGATATGATATTCTATCAGAGTTGTCAGTGAGACAACAAAACAGAAAAACATGAACCTTGATAATTAAATAGTGCTTTGAAAATCTTCGAAAATTCTTTT